>JAABUQ010001719.1_pt1 | contig 45875 bp, 47 predicted proteins | sample 5560001 | NCBI WGS metagenome assembly JAABUQ01 (sample SAMN10711888, study PRJNA513371) | rock metagenome | isolation source: Antarctica rocks | place: Antarctica: Victoria Land, Finger Mt nord | collected 2015-12-18 | reverse complement strand
TACCGCGCCATGTGGGCCGCCGAAGGCGAAGCCGACGTCCGCACCGTCGTCGCCACAGCCCGCGTCGGACCCGACGCCAACGTCTTCGGCATCATCCTCAACACCGTCCAAGCCTGAATTCCGTATCCGGCCCAAACCAGCGCGATCGAACCGCGTGGGTAATTACCTTGGGCTTGAGACCAGGGCTGTTCAACGCTCTCAACTTGACTGGCCTGTCTGGAGCGGGTGAGTCCGTCAGGCCACAGGAACGAGCATTCGGGAAGCGCCCTCGGATTGAGGGGTTCCCTGCCATCGCGATGTATGACTCCTTGACTGGCAACCTCGTTCTTGACCGCCCGAGTTGTCATGACACCGTTTGCCGGCTTTCTCGATCTGATCGGCCAGATCGATGATCCACGTCGTGCCGAAGGCGGAGGAGGCTTGGGGCTCCAGGCCTGCGAAGCAGGTCGGGGAAGCCTCAGCAGGTAAGCTCTATCGGCTGCCGCATGTCGTCTTGTTCGCCATCCCGGCCTCGCTGGCTGGCGCCAACTCCTATCGCAGCGTCCATGCCTTCATCGAGGTGCATCTGTCGCACCTGCGCCGGATCTTCGGCCTGACATGGCGGAAGGCACCGGCCCATACGACGATCCGCTGGATCCTGCAGCAACTCGATCCGGCCAGCGTGGAGCACGCGTTGCGCGCGCATGCGGCCGCCCTTGCGCGGCAGGCCAAAGGAGCGGGCCATCACGTCGCCATAGACGGAAAAGCCTTGCGCGGCAGCTTCGACAACTTCGAGGATCGCAAGGCAGCGCACGTGCTCAGCGCCTTCGCGCCCGGTCTGGCGCTGACGCTCGCGCATCTCGATTGCGGCGAGAAGTCCAACGAGATCCCGGCCGTCCAGGACCTCGTCGCCGTGCTTGGCCTGCCAGGGGCTCAGATCAGGGTGGACGCCATGCAAACCTTCAAGGCGGCGACCGGCGCCGGCCATCACCTGATCGCGCAGGTCAAGGACAATCAGCCGACCCTGCTCCAGGCCGTCGCCGCCCACTGCGGGCGCATCAAGCCGCGCGACAGCGTCCGCACCATCGACGAGGGGCGGCTGCGCGACGAAACCCGCACCTACGAGGTTTTCGCGCTCGACAAGGTGCTCGAGGGCAGCGACTGGAAAGACCACGTCGCCGCCGTCATCCGTGTGACCCGCCAGACCAACACCCGCAGTGCCGCAACCGGGCTTTGGAGGCGATCCCGCGAGATCTCCTACTACGTCTGCGACGTCGTTGTCTCGGCCGAGCGCGCCGCCCATGCCATCCGCCACCATTGGGGGATCGAAAACCGACTTCACTATGTGCGCGACGGGAGCTTTGCCGAAGATGCCTCCCGGATCCGCAAGAACCCGGCCATCTTCGCCCGGCTTCGCTCGTTCGCCCTCAATATCCTGCGCTTCAACAAGGTCGAAAACATCGCCGCCGCCCGCTACCGAATCGCCATCGGCGGCATCGCCGCACTCCGCTCCATCAGGTTCCTGTAAAGAGCGTTGAACAGCTCTGGGATCTGTACGACGCGAGCGGTACCTTCACGGGCCAGACCTTCTTCAACCGCGACGGCTGCGTCAACCAGAACAGCGTCTACCAAACCCTGCCGAACGGGCACGTCGCCTACACCTGTTCCGGCGGTATCGCGTTCCAGGGCAAGACTTACTCGTCCTACACCGCCACATACCGGCCGGACGGCACGATGCTGTTCGAGACCGTGAACGAGAAGAATGGCGCTCACGTCCTCACGTCACTCGCGAACGGGCTGACGCTCGACAGCATCGGTCGCGACACGTTCACCGGTTCCGGCACGAACGAACGGTTCCGATGCAATCCCGGCTTCGGGAACGACGCGGTGCACAACTTCATCGCCGGCGGCCCCAAGCACGACACTCTGGCGTTGTCGGCGGCCGATTTCGGCAGCATCGGGAGCGTGCTGGCGCACACGAGCCAGCAGAACGGGAGCGCGATCATCCACGACCCAGCGTCGGGGGACACGATCAAGCTGGCGGGCACGAGTCGGGCAGACCTCGTCCACCATCCTGACAATATCCACCTGTTCGGGTGAGCGTCCTCTCCGGCCACTTCGCCTTGCCGGACGCCAGGGGCGTCCCGCAGACGGTTGCCCGTGGCAGCCGGAGCCGTTGATCGTTGCGAGCTTGAACCGTTCCACGACTCCGCGATCGGCGACGAGGGCAGGGGCGGAGTCGCCGGCTTCGCCAGGGGTTCGGCCAGAGTCCGCCTCGAACCGGACGGCGAGCCACCGTGCTGCATTGCATCCTCGAGGCCGATATGGGCGGCAAGCTCGCCCGGCTCGGGAGCTGAGTGACCGTCGGGACCGCAGGAAGCTGCCGGCCGGCTTTGCGAGGGCCGGAAGGACCTGTCTCAGGCTTCGTTCGAAGTCGTTGCTCCGCTGCCGGCTTCAGCTTGTCCTGCAAGCGTCAGGGCTCCTTGGACCGGCACAACGGGCACCTCTCGCGTCATCGTCCCCGCCACGTCGATGCTGCTCGCGGACGGGGTGCGGCGGGCTCTCTCGGCGGCGCGTCGAGTATCAGCGCAGCGGCAGGACGTTCGAGCGCTTCACCTGTCCGAGCGCGAAGCTCGACTCGATCGATGCGACCCCTTCGAGCCGCGTCAGTTTCTCCTTGAGAAACCGCTCGTAGGCTTCGAGGTCGGGGACGACGATCCGCATCAGGAAGTCGCGCGGGCCGGTCATCAGGTAGCAATCTAGGACTTCATGCCATTGCGCGACGGCCCGCGCGAAACGATCGAGTTCCTCCTCGCGCTGGCGCTCCAGCTTGATCGACGCGAACACGCTGACGGGGAGGCCGACCTGCTCCTGATCAATGACCGCGACATAGCCTTGGATAATTCCGGCGCTCTCCAGCAGGCGGACACGGCGCGCGCAGGGGGAAGGCGAAAGCCCGACCCGCACGGCCAGTTGCAGCGTGGTCAAGCGCGCCTCGCTTTGGAGCGCCGCGATGATCTTGCGGTCGATGTCGTCCAATAGGCGCTTTGGCAAGGATCGCTCCCGAATAGCCTTGAAGAGGTGAAAATCGCCAAGCGGCTGCTCGGACGGCGGGACCTTCGCCGACTTTCACCGCGGCTTCTACGTTATGTTCCGGCGTCGTCGAGCGAGAAGCCATGACCGATCCGCGCCTGCTCCCCCTGTCGCAGCTCGAGCGCAAGGTGCTTTGGCTTTCGACGTGGATGATCCACAACGCCAACCACCTGCGCGACAGCCCCGACGGCATGAAGGTGGGCGGCCACCAATCCTCCTCGTCCTCTTTAGCGACGGTGTTGACGGCGCTCTACGGTGCTATCCTGCGTCCCGAGGACCGGGTCGCGGTCAAGCCTCACGCGAGCCCGATCTTCCACGCCTTGCAGTACCTGGCCGGCCATCTGCCCCTGGAGCGGATGAAGAACTTCCGCGGCTTCGGCGGGGTTCAGTCCTATCCGTCGCGCACCAAAGACATCGACGACGTCGATTTCTCGACCGGATCGGTGGGGCTCGGGGTCGCCCAGACGCTCTTCTCTTCCTTGGTACAGGACTACATCCGCGCCAAGCCGTTCGCCGCCGGTTCGTCCGAGGGCCGCATGGTGGCCCTGATCGGCGATGCCGAAATGGACGAGGGCAACATCTTCGAAGCGCTGCTGGAGGGCTGGAAGCACGGGCTGCGCAATACCTGGTGGGTGGTCGACTACAACCGGCAAAGCCTCGATGCCGTGGTGCGGGAAGGATTGTGGCAGCGGTTCGAGGCGATGTTCCACAATTTCGGCTGGGACGTTGTGATCCTGAAACACGGAAGCCTGATGCAGGCGGCCTTCGCGGAACCGGGTGGCGAGCGGCTAAGGGACTGGATCGACGCCTGCCCCAACCAGCTCTACTCGGCGCTGACCTTTCAGGGCGGGGCCGCCTGGCGCAAGCGGCTGCTCGACGATCTCGGCGGCCAGGGACTGGTCACCCGGCTGATCGAAGGCCGCAGCGACGAGGAACTCGCGGCACTCATGAGCAACCTCGGCGGTCATGACCTGCCCTCGCTGATCGCGGCTTTCGAGACGGCGCGCGGCCACAATCGCCCGGTCTGCTTCATCGCGTACACGATCAAGGGTCACGCACTGCCGTTGGCGGGCCACAAGGACAACCACGCCGGGCTGATGACCCCCGGGCAGGTCGACACGCTGCGGACCGCGATGGGCATCCGCGAGGGGTATGAATGGGACCCCTTCGAGGGTCTGGCCGAGCCGGATCGCGTGAAGGCACTGCTGGCCGAGGCGCCCTTCTTCCGGCAATGGCCGCGGCGAACCAGCGCGCCCTCCGTCGCGGTCCCCGCCGCCCTCGCGATCGCGATCCAGCCGACGATGTCCACGCAGGCGGCCTTCGGCGTGCTGATGCACGAGATCGCCAAGCAGGACACCGATTTCACCCGACACGTCGTGACGACCTCGCCGGACGTGACGGTGTCGACCAATCTCGGCGCCTGGGTCAATCGGCGCGGCCTGTTCGCGCGCGAGGAAATGGCCGACACCTTCAAGCGGGAACGGATCCCTTCCACCTACAACTGGGAATTCTCACCCCAAGGCCAACATCTGGAACTCGGCATCGCCGAGATGAACCTCTTCATCATGCTGTCGGCGCTCGGGCTCGCGCACGCCCACTTCGGCACGCGGCTCCTGCCTGTGGGCACACTCTACGATCCCTTCATCGAGCGCGGCCTCGATGCGCTGAACTACGCCTGCTACCAGGACGCGCGCTTCATCCTGGTCGCCACGCCCTCCGGCGTCACCCTGGCGCCTGAAGGCGGCGCCCACCAGTCGATCGCCACCCCCTTGATCGGCATGGCGCAGGACGGCTTGGCGAGCTTCGAGCCCGCCTTTGTCGATGAACTCGCCGTGCTGCTGCGCTTCGCCTTCGATTACATCCAGCGGTCGGGCGAAAAGGACGCCGAAGAGCGGACGTGGCTTCGCGACGCGACCGGAGGTTCGGCCTACTTCAGGCTGTCGACCCGCCCTGTCGAGCAGCCCCGGCGCATCATCACGCCCGGCCTCGCCCAGCAGATGATCGACGGCGGGTATTGGCTGCGCGAGCCGGGTCCGAACGCGCAGGTGGTCGTGGCCTATGCCGGTGCCGTTGCGCCGGAAGCGATCGTATCGGTCGGCCTCATGGGGGAGGATCGGCGCGATGTCGGTCTCCTCGCCGTAACCTCCGCGGACCGGCTGAATGCGGGCTGGACCGCGGCCCAGCGCGCTCGCGAGCGGGGCAGGCCCGACGCGTCGAGCCACGTCGAACGGCTGCTCGGCGGCATCCCGCCGCATTGCGGGCTGGTCACGGTGATCGACGGGCACCCGGCCACCTTGGCCTGGCTCGGCGGGGTGCATGGCCATCGCACGCGGTCGCTTGGCGTCGAACATTTCGGCCAGACCGGCACGGTCGCCGATCTGTATCGTCATTTCGGGATCGACGCCCAAGGCATCCTTGCGGCGGCACAGGCGCTGACGCCGGGGCGAAGCCTCCGGCATCTCGCGCCGCTCGCCGGGGCTTCCCGAGGGCGAAGCAGCCCTGCCAGGGCGACCGGGTAAGGCCTGTGTTCCGGATACGGGGAGCACGATGGGTTCGTTCTCGGGTCGGGCTTCACGCGGTTGCCCTGGCAGCCTTGCGTTCCGAGCATCCGTCGCGAGGCTGAAGTGTTTACAGTTGGCGCGAAAGCTGATCTGACTGATGCAGTAACGATTGCGGCCGCTGTGCCAAAAAGCAATCGAATCGGGGGAGCGGACCTTGTCTCGTGTTTTGGGGCGTCTTTGCTGCGGGCTGTTCGTCGCCATGGGAGCTTCGGCTTCCGCCGACGACAAGATCACGATCGGTTTTGTCACCCACTCGCAGGGCGACCCTTTCATCCAGCAGATCATCGATGGCGCGCAGGCCTCGGCTGACGACGCGGGGGTCACCTTGAAGGTGGCCCAGCAGGCCGGCAGCGCGCCCGACGGGCAGCTCAAGCTCGTTCAGACGATCGTCAACGCGGGCGCGCGGGGCGTCGCGACTTCGGTCCCGGGCGATTCGATGGCCGGCAGCCTGAACGACATCATCGCCAGCGGCGTGCCGGTCGTTCAATACAATCTGCTCAGCACGGCGGTGAAGGCGCCTTACGTAGGCGAAAAGTCCACGCAGAGCGGACGCGTTCTCGGCAAGTCGATTGCCGACAAGCTGGGCGCCTCGGCCAAGGGCAAGGTCATCCTCGGCAATTGCTTTCCAGGACTGACCGTCCTCGAAAACCGCGGCAAGGGTGTCGAAGCCTCGCTGAAGGCGGCGCCAGGCCTGAGCGTTCTCGGCCCGTTCGATGTCAAAGTGAGCGCGGTCGAAAACTACAACCATTGGGAGCAGCTTTATGCCGCCAATCCCGATGCGGTCGCGCTGGTCGGACTCTGTGCGCCCGACGTCGCCAGCCTCGGCAAGCTGAACGCCGCCAACGGCGACAAGTTCTTGGCCGGCGGCTACGACCTGACCGGACAGAACCTGCAGGCCGTCAAGGATGGCCACGCCTATGTCACGCTCGGCCAGAGCGCTTTCGTGCAGGGCTACCTGCCGGTGGCCTTGCTGGTGAAATCCATCCGGAGCAAGAGGCCGCTCGAGGTCGGGTTCTACAATGCCGGCACGCAGGCCGTGACGGCCGGCAGCGTCGACATGGCCAACGGGCTGCCGGCCACAACCTTCCCGCAAGTGCAAGCCATGGCGGCCGACCCCAAGCTGACGGCGGCGTCCTACAAGCCGTGGACACAGTGCGTCGCCGCGGGCCGGGCCGAATGCGTCAAGATGGAACCGATCGCGGCCGAAGGTCAATAAGCATGGTGGTTCGCGCCGCTGCCGGGCCGCTCGGCGGCTCGGCCGACCTTCCGCAGGAGGCGCCCGGTCGACCGCTCGTTTCCGTGCAGGGCCTCGTCAAGCGATATGGCGGGGTTCGTGCCGTGGACGGCATGAACCTCGAGGTGCGGCCCGGCACGGTCCACGCGGTGGTGGGCGAGAACGGCGCCGGCAAGTCGACCCTGATGAAGATCCTGGCAGGCGTGGTGCGCGCCGATGCCGGGACGATCGCCATCGACGGCGGCCGCGTCGCCATCGGCTACCCGCAAGCGGCGCGGGACCTCGGCATCGGCATTGTCTATCAGGAGCTCAGCTTGTTCCCCCAGCGCTCGGTGCTGGCCAACTTGTTCATCAACCGCGAGCCGCGGCGTCGAGGGCTGATCTCGACTCGAGCCATGGAAGAGCGCAGCCGCGACATGCTGGACCGCCTCGGCTTGCGGGTCGATGTCCACGCCCGCCTCGAACGGCTGAGCATCGGCGAACAGCAACTCGTCGAGCTGGCCCGGGTTCTGCTGGAGCAGCCGCGCCTGCTCATCCTGGACGAACCCAATTCGGCCTTGAACGAGCGGGAGACCGAGCGCCTCTTCGCGGTGCTCCGGCAGCTGCGCGGGCGCGGCATCACGATGCTCTACGTCTCGCACAGACTCGAAGAGGTGTTCGCCATCGCGGACCGCGTGACGGTGACGCGCAACGGCCGGGATGTCCTGACGGAGGACCGGACGGCGCTGACGATCCCCACGGTGATCGAGGGAATGATCGGCACGCAGCAGAAGGAATTGTTCCCGCCGCGGCGCGTCTCCGTAGACGGCGCCCCGAAGCAGCTCGTCGTCCAGGGCGTGGCCGGTGGCGAGCTTAGGGATATCAGCTTTGAAGCCCGCTCCGGCGAGGTCGTCGGCTTCGCGGGGCTGGAGGGGGCAGGGGTTTCGACGCTGCTCGGCATCCTGTTCGGCGCCGCCAAACCCCGTGCCGGAGCCGTCACCTACCCTGACGCGCGGGGGCTGCCGCGAAACCCCACCGAGGCGGCGCGGCGCGGGATCTGCCTCGTCCCCGCCGATCGCCGGCACAACGGCCTGATGCTCGGCAAGAGCGTCCTGTTGAACCTCAGCCACGTGGCGGTCGGCGCCCTGGCCGGCGGGACCTTCTGGTTCGACCGTGCCCGAGCCACGGCCCGGGCGCGGCGGCAGATCGATCGGCTCCGCATCAAAACCCGCTCGCTGCACACCCTCGCCCATCACCTGTCCGGTGGAAACCAGCAAAAGGTCGTCCTCGGCAAATGGCTGGAGATTGCGCCGGCCGTGATCCTGCTCGATGATCCGACGCGGGGCGTGGATGTCGGGGCCAAGCGCGAAATCTACGAGCTCATCCGCCAGTTTTCCGCCGAGGGACGCATCGTGCTGTTCAGCTCGACGGAACTGCCCGAGCTCGTCGGCCTTTGCGACAGGATCATCGTGCTCTACCGCGGCCGGCTCGCGGGCGAACTGTCGAGCGGCGGCGGTATCGACGACAGGGTCCTGCTCCACGCGATCAATACCGGGGTGGTTCCCGCGCCGCCGTCCGGGGCCGGGCGGCAGCCCGCGACCACAACGGACCTTCACGGGGAGCGACCATGATCCGACGCGCCTTCACCATGCGCCTGCAGCCCGGCAAACTCGCCGCCTACAAGCATTTCCACGACAACATCTGGCCCGATCTCGTCGCCGAGATCGAACGGAGCGGCATCGCCTCGATGACGATCTTCGAGAACGACCCTTTGTTGTTCCTCTATTCGGAAATCCGCGACCCGGAGGCCTGGGACAGGCTGTGGCACAGCAGCGTCCACGACCGCTGGTCGGCCGAGGCCATGGGACCGCTCATGATGTTCCGCGACGACGGCATCGTCAATTCGAGCACCCTGCGGGAGATCTTTCACCTCGAAGCTAAGGCCGGCGCGTGACCGGCCTCGCGGGAAAGGTGGCGGTGGTCACGGGCGCGAGCCGGGGGGTCGGGCAGCGGGTCGCGATCGGCCTCGCGGGAAGAGGGGCGGCCGTCGCGCTGGTGGCGCGCGGACAGGCGCAGCTCGGCGAGACCGCGCGCACGATCTCGGGGCAGGGCGGTCGCGCCCAGGTGATCGCCGCCGACGTGAGCGATCCGCGGTCGCTGGAGAGCCTCAGATCGAGCGTCGAGGGGACGCTCGGCATGCCCTCCATCCTGGTCAACGCCGCCGGCGTCTTCGGGCCGATTCAATTTATCAAGGACAGTGATCCGGCCGCGTGGGTCGAAGCCGTCATGGTGAACACCGTCGGCAGCTACCTGATGTGCCGCGCCTTCGTCGGCGGCATGATCGATCGAGGCTGGGGCCGCATCGTCAACGTGACGTCCGCGGCCGCGCTGCACACGCCGGGGCCGGTGAACAGCGCCTACGGGACCAGCAAGGCCGCGCTGAACCAGTTGACGCGTCACCTCGCGGCGGAGCTCCAGGGCACCGGCGTGACCGCCAACGTGATCCACCCCGGCGACGTCAAGACGGAGATGTGGGCCGACATCCGTAGCAAAGCGGAGCGGCTCGGACCGGCAGGCGGCCCGTTTAAGCAATGGGCCGATTGGGTGGAGGCGACGGGCGGCGACGATCCCGAGAAGGCCGCCGATCTCGTGCTCGGCCTGATGGACGGCGCAAGCGACGGGGTCAACGGTCGGTTCTTGTGGATCAAGGACGGGTTGCAGGCTCCGATCCAGAGCTGGGCCGAGCCCTCCGACCAGCAGCCCTGGCTGACCCAGAGTCCATGACCGAGACCAGCCCTTCCGCAACCGAAGCCGCCGGGGTTCCGGACGCGCTTCCAGCCCGCAAGCGTCCTTTTCGGCTTCCGGAAGAGATCGGGGTCATCGTCGCGCTCGTCGTCATGATCGCCGTGATCGGGGTTGCACGCCCGCGCTTTCTCAACCCCATCAATCTTCTCACGATTCTGGGCAACACGACCTTCCAGGGCATGCTGTCGCTCGGCATGGTGTTCCTGCTGGCGATTCGTGAAATCGACCTCTCGGTCGGCTGGATGTTCAACTTCTCGGCCGTGGTGGCGGCCCTGCTGATGGTCGCGAGGATCGATCCGTGGCTCGCGGCACTGGCCGGGGTCGGCTTCGGCGCGCTGCTCGGGCTGGTCAACGGGCTCCTCGCGGTCGGCCTGCGCCTGCCCTCGATCATCGTCACGCTCGGTACCTATTCGATGTTCCAGGGCCTTTCGCTGGTGGCCAACAAGGGCCGGGCGGTGTTCCCGGCCGATCAGTCCAGCAGCTTCTTCGCTCTGGCGTCGACCAAGCTGTTTCGCGTCGTGCCCGTCGTGGGGATAGCCTTCGTGATCCTGGCCGTCGTGCTGCATGTCGTGCTGCACCGAACGCGCTTCGGCTATCGTGTCCAGGCCGTGGGCAGCAATCCGGAAGCGGCCCGGTTCGCCGGCATCCCGATCGCGCTGGTGCGGCTTCAGACGCTGGTGCTCATGGGCGCGATCTCCGGTCTCTCGGGCGCGATGTATGTCGGGTTTCGCGGCGCCATCGATCCGAACGAGGGCGCCGACTATGCGCTGATCGTCATCGCGGCGGTCATCATCGGAGGTACGCCGCTTTCGGGCGGGTGGGGCACCGTCATCGGCGCGGTGGTCGGCATGTTGATCATCCAGGTGATCAGCAGCGGCATCATCTTCTTCGGCATCGACGCGACATGGAGCACGTTCGTCACCGGGGCCGTGATCGTGCTGGCCGTGGTGCTCGACCAATTGATAAAGCTTCAGCGGACCCGCCGCGCCGCCCGCGTTGCAGAGCGCGGCTGATCGACACCATCGACCCCGCACGCTCGCGGACCCGCCTGTGCGGCCGAACAATGCCGCGACGCAGCTGCCGCGGATCAGAGCGTGTTGCCAGCGACGAAACGGGCCGCCTTCTCGCCCACGACGATCGCGGTCAGGTTGGTGTTGTGCATGATGTTGTCGGGATAGATGCTGGTATCCGCGACGCGCAGGTTGTCGAAGCCGTGCACACGCAGATCGGGGCCGACGACGGCTGTCGGATCGCCCGCCGTGCCCATCTTGACCGAGCCCGCCTGGTGCGCGGCTCCCATGAAGGACGGCTGCGCCCCGGAATTCGCCCTTTGGAGCTTCGTCGACCTCGGCTACACGGCCTACCAGGCCGCCTACGGACTGGCCACCCATGCCTTCAAAGCGGAAGCCGGCCAAAGCTTCACCGCCGGCCGCATGGGCAAGTACACGATCGAGAAGGACCCGACACGCGCCAAGGGGCTGCGGATCGTGATGGGCCCGTTCACGCTGTACAACAAGGACGATGTCGAGGCGGCCGCGAAGTAGGCCGATCGGGCTCGCAACGGGCGTACAGACCGCAGGCCGGCGGCCGGGAGAGGGAAATGTCGACGAAACCGCGGATCGGTGTGATCGGAGCGGGCTGGTGGGCGGCGGCCAACCACCTTCCCGTTCTCAAAGCCAATCCGGACTGCGACGTCGTCGCGGTGAACCGGCTCGGGCGCGGCGAACTCCTGCAGGTACAGCGCGCCTTCGACGTGCCGCTGGCCTTCGAGGATTGGCGCGAGATGCTGGAGAAGGTGCCGATGGACGGCGTGTTGGTCGCCTCGCCGCACGTCCTGCATCACGAGCATGCCGCGGCGGCCCTGGACAAGAGCTGCCACGTCCTCGTCGAGAAGCCGCTCGCGACCACGGCGGCCGATGCGCGCGATCTCGTGGCGCGCGCCAAGGCGGCGCGACGCGAGATCGTCGTGCCGTACGGCTGGAACTTCAACGCGTGGACCGACCGGGCGCACGACCTAGTCGCCGCCGGAGAGATCGGGCGCGTCGAGCATGTCGTGGTGCAGATGGGCTCGGCGTTCGAAGATCTGTTTGCGGGTCAGCCGATGCTGGAGACCGCGGACGCCATGTTTCGTCCGCCGCCCTCGACCTGGGCCGATCCGCAGCGCGCCGGCGGTTACGGATGGGGTCAGCTCGTCCATGCGCTGGGCCTGCTCTTCCGCATCGCGGACCTCGAGCCTGCTGAATTGTTTGCTATCACGGGTAAGTCGCCGACGGGGGTGGACTATTACGACGCTTGCGTCGTGCGCTTCGCGAACGGCGCCACCGGATCCCTTTCCGGCAGCTCCACCGTTCCCAAGCACTGCGGCCCCCAAGTCGATCTCCGCCTGTTCGGAACGGCGGGGATGCTGCTTTGCTATATCGAGCGCGAGCGGCTGGAGGTTCGCCGCCGCGACGGCCGCGATACGCTCGTGCCGATGCGGGCGGGCGATGGCGCCTACACCTGCGAGAAGCCGTTGAACGTCTTCGTCGACGTCTGCCGCGGCCTTGCTCCGGTCAACCCGGCGTCTGGCGAGGTCGGCATGCGCGCCGTCGAGGTGCTGGACGCGCTGTATCGTTCGGCCGAAAGCGGCCGCATGGAGCGGGTCTGACCCGGGACGCTTTCGGCCGTGCTCCGGTGACAGCCGTCGTGACGCGTACCGCGGGTCAGACGCGTATCCAGGGCGGGTCGCGGAAATTGTCCCAAGTGGCGCCGATGCCGGCATCGACGGGAATTGCCGCGCCGGTGACGCCGTTGGCGAGGGGCGAGGCGACGAAAGCGATCGCCGAGGCGATGTCGCGCGGTGTCAGCACCCGGCCGAGCGGGTGGCGCTCGGCATAGGACGCCAGGATCGCGTCGCCATTCGGCAGTGCCGCCAAGCGCCCCGCGAGCAGCGGCGTGTGCGTGACGCTCGGGCAGACGCAATTGACCGTGACCCGGTCGCGCGCCAGGTCGAGTGCGGCGGCACGGGCAAGGTTGAGCAACGCGCCCTTCGACGTGCAATAGGAGAACATGCCGTGCTCGGCTTGCAGCCCGTCGAGACTCGAGAGCAGCACGATGGCGCCACTCTTCAGCTTGCGCATGCCCCTGGCGGCCTCGCGCACGACCAGGAACGAGCCGCGCACATTGACGCCCATCACCTGTTCGAAATCCTCCACCGAGGTCTCGAACACCGGTCCGCCGGTGCCGAGCACACCGGCGCAGGCCACGGCGGCGTCGATCTCGCCGAGTTGCCTGCGCGTTGCCGCAAACGCGTCGACGACGGTCTTCTCGTCGCCGGCGTCGCCCTTCAGCGCCAAAGCCTTGCGACCGATCTGCTCGACCGCCTTGGCGGTGTCGGCCGCCGCGCCTTCCGTCCAGTCCAGGATCGCGACATCGGCGCCGAGGTCAGCCAGCGTCAGCGCCGTTTCGCGCCCGATGCCCGAACCGCCGCCGGTGATGAAAGCGACCTTGCCCTTGTAGGACAGGCCCGGAAACGTCTCGCGCGGGCTCATGCGCTTGTCCTTGCCGCGATCGTGCCCTTGTAGGTCGGCGCGCCGCCGCCCGGAACCTTGAGCCGCCATAAGCGCCCGGCATACGAGGGCTTATCGCTCGCCGCCAGAACGCTGGCGTCGGTGACCCACAGCGTTTCGCCATCGAAGGCCAGGTTGGTCGGCGCTCCGCCGCACTTTATGAAACCTTTGACCGTGCCGTCGCGCGCAATCACGTGGATGCCGCCGCCGACAAGGTCGGTCACAAGCAACGAGCCATCCGCGGCAATCGTCATGCCGTCGAGGATCGGGTTGTCGCCCGGCATGCGACCGAGGTCTTCGATCGTGCCGTCGGCCTTCAGGCGCCGCACGTGGCCGGTGTAGGATTCGTCCCAAACGATCGAGCCGTCGGCTTCGACCACGACACCGTTGGGGAATACCGGTTCGGGGAACGCCACCTTGACGCTCGCCACGCCGTCCGGAGAGAGCGCGAAGATGTAGCTCGGATCCGGATTGGCGGGATTGTAGGTGCCGGGGTCGGTCCACACCAGCGTGCCGTCGGGCGCGAAGACGAGGTCGTTCGGGCCGTTCAGCAAGACGCCCTCGATCTCGGTGACGAGGATGTCCGGCTTGCCGCCCGGCCGCACGCGTTGGATCGAGGGCACGGTCATCTCGGCGGCCCGCCAAGGGCCGACTGTGCCGCCGTTCTGGCAGACATAGAGCGCGCTATCGGAACCGAGCACGCAGGAGTTGGGCGCCCCGGCGACATATGCAAGCTGCCTGGCCTTGTCGTCCTTGCCGACGATCGTCAGTTGGCTGCGGTAGCTTTCGACGAAGACCAGGCTGCCATCCGGCATGACGGTCGGACCTTCCGGCCATCCGAGGTTTGAGGTGACGAGATCCGGCGTGAGATCAAACTTCATTTCACGGCTCCGGCGGTCAAACCGCGTACGATATAGCGTTGAACGAACAGCGAAAACAGGAGGATCGGGATGACGGTGACGACACCCACGGCGGCCGCGATGTTCCAGTCGATCGGCCGCTGGGCGCTGACGAGCGTGGCCGCGCCGAGCGAAATGGTCTGGAAGGCACGGGAATCGATGACGTAAAGCGCAACCAGAAACTCGTTCCAGATGAACAAGGCGCCGAACAGCGCCGCCGTAACCAGTCCCGGCCGGACGATCGGCAGCATGACGTGCCAGAGCACGCCGACACGCGTACAGCCGTCGATCATTGCGGCTTCGTCGATTTCGCTGGGGACTTCGTCGAAGAAGCCGATCATGATCCACACCACGAGCGGCAGCGAGAACGCGACATAGGGCAGGATCAGCCCCGGATAGCTGTCCTGCAGGCCGGCCGCCTTGACCATCAGAAAGAGCGGAATGGCGACCGCGATCGGCGGCATGAAACGCATGCTGAGGATGGTGCTGGCGAGCTGTTCGCTGTTCTTGAAGCGGAGCCGCGAGAACGCGTACGCGGCCGGCGTGCCGATGAGGATCGCTGCCGCGGTGGCGATGCCGACCACGATGACGGAATTGAGCGTGAAGGCCAGCATGCCTTGGCTGAACAGCACTTCGTTGTAGTTCTTCGCGATCTGCGCCCAATTGAAATCGAGCGCGGGCGGCACCTGCGCCAGGATTTCGATCCGCTTCTTGGTGGACAGCACCGCGAGATACAGGAAGGGCGCTAGGCCTATGAGGCCGAGCACGATGAGGAACAGGTAGGCGATGACCCTGCCGAGGCGGATTTTCATCGTGAATTGCCAGGCCGGATCTGGACAAATTTCAGCATCACCGTCGTGCCGACAGCGAGGATCAACAGCATCATGTAGGCCACCGCGGCGGCATAGCCGTAGTTCTGGAATTGGAAGCCGTTCTGGAACGAGAAGAAGCTGAGCGTCGTGGTGCTCCGCGCCGGCCCGCCGTAGCTCAAGCCGTAGATGAGATCGAAGGAGCGGAAGGCGTCCACGGCGCGGAACACGGCGGCGAAGACGATGGCGGGCATCAGCATCGGCAGCGTGATGCGCCGGAACGTGACGAACGGCCCGGCGCCGTCGACCTGCGCGGCTTCGAAGACGTCCTGCGAGAGCGCCTGGAGCCGGGCAAAGACGATGATGAAGACGAAGGGCGTCCACTGCCAGCAATCCACGAGGATCACCGTCACCATCGACATGCCGACCGAGCCCAGCCAGTCCGGCGGCGTGAGGCCGACGCGCTTGATAGCCCAGTTGACGAGACCCCAGTCGGGATTGAGCAGTGCCCGCCACATGACGCCGACGACGATCGGCGTCATCAGCATGGGCAGAAGGAGGATACTGCGCACGATCCACGACCCGCGCAGCTGCAGGTTGAAGAACATGGCCAAGGCGACGCCGAGCACGACCTGGATCGTGACGGAGAAGAACACCATGAGGGCGCTGTTCCTGGCCGCGTTCCAGAACAGCGGATCGACGAGCAGGGCGCGGTAATTGTCGAGGCCGACGAAGTTGCCGGTGCCGGTCGCGGCGGTCAGATCCGTCAGTGACAGGCGCAGGCTGTGGAACAACGGGTAGAGGCTGAAAACGACGAGGTAAAGCAGGCATGGCCCAAGGAGAAGCCTGACGGCTCTCCCCGGGTCGTCGCGCTTCCCGAACACGAATTTCGTTGGAGCGGAGGGTGGCGCAGCGCTCATCGATATCGATGCGCCGAACGGGTCCCGCACCGGCCCGGATCAGGCGAGGTGGCCCGCTTTGCGCAAGATCCCTTCCCATTGCGTCTGCACCTTTGCGCAGGCCGTCTTGGCGTCCTGCGCACCGATCAGCGCGGCGTTGAACTCGACGTTCATGATATCATTCATCTGGAAGAACTCAGGGATCAACGAAGTCGGGATCGTGTCGGCGGTTTCGATCGCCGTCAGCGCATTCTTGAGATAAGGGAACTTCGCCACCAATTGCGGGTCCTTGAACGCCGAACTGCGGTTCGCATCGATATTGTACTTCTCGATCGAATAGCGGTTCACGGCCTTGTTGGTGATCCAGGTGAGCGCCAGCCACGCCGCATCCTTCTTTGCCGGGTCGACATTCTTCGGGATGCCGACGCCCCAGCCGCCTTGGATAGCCCGCGGGGATTTTCCGTCGCCGGACGGAACCGGGCTCGTCGCGGTCTTATCTGCAACCATGGAATTGTCGGTGTTGAAGATCGGTCCGGCGATCGTCGACCAGAAGATCATCTGTGCGATCTTGCCGGTCGAAAAGCCGTCGACGTTCTCGGCGAAGCCGTATTTGGTCACGTTCTTCGGCGCGTAGGGAAGAAGATCGATGAGCATCTGCAGAGCGTTGATGCCCTCTTTCGAATTGACCTGCGGCTTGAAGTTCTTGTCCTTCGGCGATCCGGTCATCAGCGCGCCTCCGGTCGTGATGTAGCGCGTGTACCAGTCGACGGCGGCAAGCGAGAAATCATTGGCGCCGATGAAGCTGCAGCCGGCGACGTCGTCGCTGTTGAGTTTCTGGGCCGCTGCCTTGAACTCGTCCCAGGTTTTTGCCGGTTGCAGGCCCGCCGCGTCGAAAAGGTCCTTGCGGTAGAAGTAGATCACCGATCCGGAATGCAGGCCGGGAATGCCGTAGATGTCCGTGCCTTTGCCTACCCTACCCGACGCCATGTCGAAGATGCCGACGTTCTTCATGGCTGCCGGGATGATGTCCGCGACATCCCAGTCGGGCGGCGTCTTCTGCGGGTTGTCGATGTAGGGGTTGAGCTTTTCGTAGTGACCGGCGCCGACCTGCTGCGTGGTCAGGAAGCCGAGATATTCGATGAGCTCGAACGAGGACCGATCAGCCTTGAGGTTTTGGAGTGTCTTCTCGATCAGCGGGCCGAGTGCCGGCGACGTGATCTTGAGCTCCATGCCGGTCTCTTGGGTGAATTTCGGCAGCATGTCTTCAAGCGCGCGATGATCGTTCTCGTCACCGGTCATCAGGATGTTGAGTTTCGTGCCGGCGAACTGCTTCATGTCGAAGCCGGCGGCGTATAGCGGCAGGACGCCACCGAAGCTCGCGAGTGCCGCCCCTAACCCGATCGCGCCCGCGCGCTGCATCAGGTCGCGGCGGGTCAAGCCGCAAGGTTCGACGACCGTGTCTTCGCCGCGCTGTGGGCGATCTGTCTGCTCCCCGTCATTCATGGGTCTCTCCCGGTTTTTGGCTGTGTGCCGACTGGACTGCATCGGTCTGAAACGGAGAGTGCATCGGAAAAATCAAATGATCAATCGATTGTTCAGGCGCGCCGGTCATGTTATTCAAACGGTGCGTCTCGCTCGAAGGCCGGCTCGGCGCACGTGCCGCACGGAGGTTGCGGACAGTTCCACATCCGGGCCGAAACGCAGCCGAAGCGGCGCGGCGAGTTCCAGCACTTCCGGAAGCCGTGCTCCGCGCCAGGTCGGATAGGGGGAGGCCTTGATGAGTCTTGGGAGTGTTGTCGTAACGGGTGCGGGCGACGGTATCGGACGCGCCATCGCCATCCGGCTGGCGGCCGACGGGTGGAGGGTCGTCGGTCTGGAGATCGACCGTGCGGCCGCGGCAGCGCTCGGCGAAATACTGGGCGAAGGGCACCGCACCGTTTGCGGCGACGCGTCCGACCGCGCCGTGCTCAAGACCGCTCGCGAGACGGCCGAGGCATTGGCGCCGCTGCGCGGGTGGGTCAACAATGTCGGTGTCGCCCTCATGGGCAACCTGCACGAACCGAACCAGCCGGAGATCGAGCGGTTGTTTGCGGTCAACCTAATGTCTCACTTCTGGGGATCGTCGGAAGCGATACAGACCTGGGTGCGTGACCGCGTGATGGGCTCGATCGTCAACGTTTCGTCCGTGCACGGGCGCGCCGCGTTCCCGATGTGGGCGGCCTATGACGTCGCGAAGGCGGGCATCGACGCGCTCACCCGCTATATCGCGGTCGAGTATGGACCGATCGGTATTCGCGCCAACGCCATTGCTCCGGGCGCCATCCGCACGTCGCTGGTGCAAAGGGTGATCCGCGACAGCCCCGACAGCGCCGTCGCCGAGCGGGAAATGTCCATCATCCACCCGCTCGAGCGTATTGGCGAGCCTGAGGAAATCGCGGCCGCCGCCTCGTGGCTGATTTCGTCCGAAGCTTCCTTTGTCACTGGCCAGTCGCTTGCAGTGGACGGCGGGCTGACGGCGCGCAGCTATCGTTACGAGCCTAACGCCGAACTGCTCGCCATGTATGGGAAGGGGCCTTGAAGCCCTCGCACGTGCTCAGGCCACAGGGCCGCGCCACGTTGAAGGATATCGCCCGCGCGGTTGGGGTGGATGTTTCCACCGTTTCCAAAGTGCTCAACGACGGCGGCATCAACGTGCGGGTGCAGACGCGCCAGGCCATTGTCGAGGAAGCGAGCCGCGTCAATTACCGCCCCCACGCGCTTGCCCGCAATTTGCGCACCCAGCGCACCGGAGCCCTTGGGATCCTGCTCCCCGATCTGACCAATCCGGTCTACGCCGAAACCGTTCGCGGTGCGATGCGTCAGGCCGAGCAGGCCGGTTACGTCATGCTCGTCGCCGAGGTCTCGGACGAGCGCACCTCCGCGGTGGCCTATATTAGGCTCGTCAGCGAACGCCGCATCGACGGGTTGATCATCGCTGTCACGGCCGAAACGACGGAGATGATGGCCGCCATCGAGACGAATCCGATGCCGCACGTTTTCGTCAACCGGCGCGCCAGTATCGGGCGCAGCGTCACCGTCGACGACCAAGCCTCGGGGCGACTTGCTGCGCGGACCTTGATCGAAGCCGGCCATCGTCGCCTGGCTTTCATCGGTGCGCTTCCCAACCTCGACACGTCCCGGCGGCGGCGATCCGGTTTTGTCGAAGCGTGCGAGGCCGCCGGTCTGCCTCCTGTGGTCGAAGCCGCCGGGACGGTATCGCGTCGCGGCGGGTTCGATGCGTTTCACGAGTTGCTCGACACACCGCAACGCCCCACCGGCGTCTTCGCCTTCAACATGCTGGTCGGTATCGGTGCGCTAGCCGCCGCCCGCGTCCGCGGCGTCCGGGTGCCCGAAGATCTTTCCGTCATAACTCTCGATGGCGAGGACGCCATCTTCACGGCGCCGCCCCTCACGGCGATCGTCACGCCGCTCGGTGCCATGGGGGCGCGCGCGGTCGTCGAGCTCGACGCCATGATTCACGGGCGCGGGCCGCAGGATGTCGTCATCGACATCCCGCCGAGGCTGATTAACCGCGAGTCGGTCGGTCCGCCGCCGCGGTGACGTTTCGCCTGTCCCGGCCCCGGCCCTCGCATGACTTCATCGCCGTTCCGGGCCCGCGACGATGGCAAGGTCGTGCAGGCGACCGATTTCGGCATCGCCGAACCCGAGTTCGGTCAGGATCTCGTCCGTGTGTTCGCCGAGTAAGGGCGCGCGCGACGCCGGAAGGCGCGCCATCGCGGAAAAATCGAGAGGCGAGGTCGGCGTGAGCAGCGGTCCGATGCCGGGATGCTCGACCTTGCCGAACATCGGATTGTCCGTAGAGCAGCGTGGATCTTCGGCCAGGAGCTGCTGGAAGGTCTGGTAGGGTCCCCACGAGACACCGGCGCCGACGAAAATGCGCCGCACGTCGTCGAAGCTCCGCGTCGCGAACCATGGACAGAGCGCTTCGCTGATCGCCGTTCGCGCCGCATAGCGTCCCCCCTCGGTGCAGAGATCGCGCCCGGCCGCCGCTGCCAGGGCCGCGGCGTCGATGCCGGTCGCCTGCTGCAGCACGGTCCATTGCCGCGCCGTCAAAGCCATAACCATGACGCGCCGGCCGTCGCTGGTGACGAAATCGTGCCCGAACGCGCCATAGAGATAATTGCCGTCCTTCGCCGCGCTCTGCCCCAATTCGGCCTGCGCCAGCCGCCCGAGATGGCCGACCATGGCCAGCGCCACGTCCGAAAGCGCCAGCTTCACAAGCGATCCATGACCCGTGCGTCCGCGATGCCGGTCGGCCGCGAGCACGCCGAGCGCCGCCATCTCGCCCAGGGCGATGTCCCACGCCGGCAGCACGCTGTTGACCGGCTCGGCGGCGTCGCGCGGACCGGTGATCTCGGGATATCCGGTCGCGGCATTGACGGTGTAGTCGACTTCGCTCGTTCCGTCGCCATTGCCGGTCAACGCGACCATGATCACATCGGCGCGCCTCGCTTTCAACGCTTCGTAGGAGAGCGCGCCGCGCGCCGGCAGGTTGGTCAGGAAGATGCCGTGATCGGGTCCAGGCTTGGTGATTAGGGCCGCGACGATGGATTGCCCTTGGGGAGACCGCAGGTCGATCTGGATCGAGCGTTTGCCCTTGTTCATGCCGGCCCAGAACAGGCTCTCGCCCGTGCGGGCCAAGGGCCAGCGGCCATGATCGAGCCCGCCGCCGATCTGGTCGTAGCGGATGACGTCGGCGCCCAGTTGCGCGAGCGTCATGCCGCCGAGCGGCGCCGCCACGAAGGCGGAGCCTTCGACGATGCTCAAGCCGGAAAGAATGCCTCCAGTCACGCGAACAGCCCGATCAGCCGCCAGTCGAGGACGTCCGAAACGTCGCCCGCCGTGTTCGTCGACCGGACCAACGACCTGAGGTGGACGAGTCCGCCGCCGCCCGGCAGCGCCTCGCAGCGCTCGACGGCCGCTTCGGAATGAACCGTGTCGCCCTCATGCACCGGTCCCAAATGATCGCAATCGTGCCAGCCCAGGATGGTGACCAGCCCCGGTAGAACGCGGGTCAGCTGCGCCGCCGCCAAACCGACCGTGTGACCGCCGTAAACCAAGCGTCGCCCGCCCGTGGCCGCCGTTCGGTCGTGATGGATGATCGCCAGATTTAACGTGAGCCGCGCCAGTTCGGGCGCGCTGCTCACCACGTCGCCGCCGGCCGGACGATAGACGGTTCCTGCGCGCATATCGTCGAAGTGCGGACCCGGCGCCGCCTTGCGGTATGGGTCGAGGTTCCATGCCTCGGCCGCGGCCGACAGCTGCGGCACGCTAAAGTCGGACGGTGGAAGATCGGTTATGCCTTGCGCGCCCGCGCTTGCCGCCGTCCTTGCGGGCAGCATGGCGCATCGGCAGAAATCAAGGACGGGTCGATCGTCCTGATCGCGGGTCGCGACTCGCATGGTGACCAACCCGCGCGGCGGCCGGTCCGGCTTGGCGCCAACGGGGCGCAGTCCGATGACGGTGGTGACGGTCTTCAGGCTGTCGCCGATGGCCGGCGCCCGGCGAAACGCTAGACCTCGGTAGAGGAGGTTGGCGATCGCGTGCTGCGTAATCAGTGTGGATTGTCCGATCGCGAGATCCCAGACGAGACCTGGGCTCGCGAAAGGCTGGGCGCGCCCGGTGACGGATGCCGAAAGAGCGGCATCGAACGCAAGCCGCAAGCGGCCGCCGACGATGGCATGGTGGGTTGCGGCGAGACCATCTGTCAGTTGCATCGTCGGCGCGCTGTCGAAGCGGTCGCCTATGGCGAGGTCGTCGTAGAAGGGGCCATCGACAGCGACGGCCGGGGAGGCCGCGCGGTCCTCATTCGCCAGCCCCTCCCGCGCCGTGGACGGCGGCTCCTGGCTCATTCGGCCTTCGGGACTCGGCCATTCCGGCTGGGGCGGCTTCGGGCGCCGTTCAAGAGGCTCATTTCGACCAGAACGTCCATCTTTGGTCCCCCCCGGCCGAATTCGCACCGACATGCGCGAAAATTTCACCAAGATCCGGAGCCGGCGACTCCAGCACTTCGGCGGTGGCCCGTTCCACCGTGTCGCGGGTCTCGGCCTTCAGCTGGTCGAGGCCTCCCGCCGCCAGAACCTTTTCGCCGACCAGCCGCTCGGCGAGGATGTCGATCGGGTCGCGCTTCAGCCAAATGTCGAGTTCACCGGCCGGCCGATACGCCGCCGGATCCGAACGCGAATGGCCGGAATAGCGATAGGTCTTCATTTCGATGAGGGTCGGACCTTCGCCGCGCCGGGCACGGGCGACCGCGGTCGTCATCGCTTCGGCGACCTTGTCGACATCCTGGCCGTCGACGATCACGCCCGGCATATTGTAGCTGCCGGCGCGGACCGCGATGTCCTCGACCGGGGTCGACAGTTGGATGTGCGTGTACTCGCCGTAAAGATTGTTCTCGCAGACGAAGATGACCGGCAGCTTGCGGATCGCCGCGAAGTTCAGCGACTCGTGAAAGGCGCCGATGTTGGCGGAACCGTCCCCGAAAATCGCAACAGCGACGCGATCGTTGCCGCGCGCGCGCGCGGCCATTGCGGCCCCGCACGCGATCGGCAAGCCGGCACCGACGATGGCGGCGGTCGGCAGCAGGCCGACACTGGGTTCGACAAGGTGCATGGAGCCGCCGAGGCCGCCCGCGCAGCCGATGGTGCGGCCGCATATCTCGCCGATGACGCCGGCGGGCGTGACGCCGAGCGCGAGCGCATGTCCGTGACCGCGATAGGTGCAGGTGACAACGTCGTCGGGATCGATCGAGCGTGCGATGCCGACGCAAACCGCTTCCTGGCCACTGGCGAGATGCGTGCTGCCGCGTACGTGGCCCTCGGAAAAGAGCTTCTGGATGCGGTCCTCGACGGCGCGGATCTCGATCATGCGTGTGAGCTGCTCGATTCTCGCTTGTAGCGCTTCACGACGCGCGATGGGCGAGTTGAAATTGGAAATCGTCATGACGCCATCCTCCACCAGGGCAAGGGCGATTTGTCGGTCGAGACCAGGGTTGCCACCTGCTCGGCTACGTAGGCGGGACTCGGTAGGTAACGGGCTTCCAGGGCGCCATTGTAAGGAACTGGAGCGTCGGGAAGCGTTATGCGGTGCGGGGGCGCCTTGAGCGCGCCGAAGGCCTCGATGGCGATCGTCGAGACGACATCGCCGCCCCAGCCGCTGCCGGCCGGCGCTTCTTCGAGCGTTACCAGGCGGCCGGTGCGGGCCACCGAAGCCGCGACGGTCTCGCGGTCCCAGGGCCAGAGCGTCAGAAGGTCGATGACCTCGATCTTGGCGGTGCTGTTGGCGGCAGCCTCCAAGGCCACACGCACCATCGCGCCGCAGGTTACGAGCGTCGCATCGGTGCCGGGCCGCGCGATCTCGGCGCGCCCGAGCGGGATGCGATAGTTACGGTCGAACTCATAGTCCTCGCGCTCCGCGTACAGCACGCGCGGCTCGAGCACCACGACTGGATCGGGGTCCTCGATTGCCGAGCGGAGCAGGCCATAGGTCGTGCGGGCGCTGCTCGTCACCACGACCTTGAGGCCGGGCGTGCCACGAAACCAGTGATCGAGCATCTGGGAATGCTGGCAGCCAAAGCCCTGGCCGGCGCCGGCTGAAGCGCGTACCACGAGCGGCGTGGTCAGACGTCCGCGCGACAGATAACGCATCGTCGCCGCCTGGGTGGTAAGCTGGTCCAGCGCCACGCCGATGAACTCGATGAACATCATCTCGACCACCGGCTTCAGGCCGCAGACCGCCGCGCCGACCGCGGCACCCATGAAGGCCATTTCGGAGATCGGCGTGTCGATGACCCGCTCGGGGCCGTGCGCGGCAAGCAGGCCATCGGTTACCTTGAAGGGGCCGCCCGCCGCCGCAATGTCCTCTCCCATCACGATCACGCTCGGATCGTCCGCGAGCGCATCATCAAGTGCCCTCAGGACCGCTTGACGTATCCATATCCTGGCCAATTCCGCCTCCCTGTACTGTTCCCGATTTGACGCTACTCGGGCTTATAGCTGCCGAACGCCTGCGAGCTCTGAATCAATTCCACTCGGAATCCGTCCGGATCGATGAGATAGACCGCCTTGCCACCCTTGTTCGGTCCGATCGTTGGGGTAACGGGCGGCGAGACGGATTCGACTCCAATGTCGACGAGCCTCTCATAGAGCGGCATCAGATCGTCGACGTTGAAGGCAATGTGGCCGTTGCCGACATTGCCATTGCGCATGTCGACGGGAACTTGCTCAATATTGCGGTACTCGAGCAGCTCCAGACAAACGTCCGTGCCCGGCAGACGGAGGATGGCGCCGAGCAGGTCCACGTCGGGATAGCCCACCAGTTCGCCGATATAGGGCGCCCGAGGGTTCCATTGGAACGCCAGTTCGAAGCCCAGCACGTCGCGATAGAAGGCAATCGAGCGTTCAAGAGACCGTACGGTGAAGCCGGCGTGATGCGCTCTGGTGATTTTGGCCAATTCGGTCTCCGGCATTTTTTCGAACGCGCCAGGGATGCGATCAGGCGGTGAGGTATCCATCATCACACATGACGATGTGCCCGGTCACCAGTTCCGACGCATCGCTGGCGAGGAAGATAGCGGTGCCGATCAGTTCTCGCGGCAGCCCGAGCCGCGGCCGCAGCATGCGGGCCTTGATGAAATCGGCGGTGATCGAAGATGCCGTCGCGGCCGCCTTGGTCAGGGGCGATTCCATCAAGGTCGGTCCTATGCCGTTCACCCGCACGCCGCGGGCCCGCCATTCCAGGGCCAGCGCGCGCGTGATCTGCAGGACGCCGCCCTTCGAGGCGAGATAGGCGCTCGCCCAAGGGTAGGAAGTGAACGAACCGATCGAGGCGATGTTGATGATGCTGCCTTTTCCCTGGCCGAGCATCGCCCCGCCAAAGGCCTGGCAGCAGAAATAGGTGCCCTTGAGGTTGAGATCGAGGATGAAATTCAGTTTGTCCTCGGGAAAGTCTTCCGCCGGGCTCCGGAAGGCCGAGCCGGCACTGTTGACGAGGATATCGACGCTGCCATGATCGCGCTTGACGGTCTCGACCAGCGCGAAGCACTGCTCTCGCCGGGTTACATTGAGATGGGCGGCAAGGGCCTTGCCGCCCTGGCCGGCGATCGTGGCACGCGTCGCCTCGGCGCCCGCCATGTTCACGTCCGCCACGACCACGGTCACGCCCAGCTGGGCGTAACCGATCGAGATCGCGGCACCGAGTCCGCTGCCGCCGCCGGTGACGACGGCGACCCGCCCCGTGAGATCGAAAATCGATGCCGCATAATTGGCGGGGATTGTCGCTTCCTCGGTCATGGTATCGGCCATGTGCAAACCGCTCTCTCCCGAGGGCTTTCGTCAGTCGAGAATGTGGTCGGGATCCTGGTGCGGCTGGCTCAGCGCCCATTCGCGGTTGAGCATGTCGCCGAAGCCGGGCTTCGAGGGCAGGGGCTCCATCAGCCCGCCTGTCATGATCTTCGGCTGGGCCAAGCTGTCGGCATAAGGGTCGACGCCGCTCCACGGCACGCCCCATTCGACCGGCTTGTCGGCGAAGCCCCAGGCGCTGAAGACCTGGCTGTGCACGTGCGCAAACATGTGCGGTCCGAAATCGACGCCTGCGGCAAGACACTCGTCGATGATCGCGCGTCCGCCGGTTATGCCGCCCATGCAGGTCAGGTCGACGCGGACCCGATCCACGGATCCGGCCGCGATCAGGGCTTCCGGATAATACGAACCACCCTGCTCGTCGCCTTGCCAAATCGGCATCGGCACTCGTTTGCGCAATTCCGCGAGCTTCCCGGCATTGCCGGGCGGGAAGATGTCTTCGATGCAGCCCATGTCGAGATCGCCGAGGCGATTGGCGTAATCGGCGGCCGAGTCGACATCCGAGAACATCCAGACGAGATCGCTGCCGAGCCAGGCGTCCGGCGCATTCCTTCGCGCGGCACGCAGGCGCGCCTCGGATTCGTCGAGATTTATGCCCATCGGCGCCTTGAACCGGCGCCAGCCCTCGGCATAGAGGCCCTTGACCTGCTCGCCGATCTGTTGGGGATTCATGAGCGCCGGCGGATAGCCGATGATTGCGGTGGCGGGCATCGACGCGGCCGTGCCGCCGAGAAATTCGGCGATCGATTTGTCGGCCATTTTGGCCGCCACGTCCCAGGCCGCGAGGTCGACCTGAGACAGAGCGCGTAGGCCGACGCCGGCGCTGTGCGATCCGTAGCTGCGCCCTTTGGCCGTCTTGAACGTCTTCGCACGGTCGTCGACGTCGGTGCCGATGTAGACCGGCGCGATGCTCTTTCGGATCTGTTCGGCGCAGGCGCCGTCCCGGGTCAGGGTGAATGAACAGCCCTCGTGGCCGGACTGGGTGCGCAGGCGCACCACGACGAATTCGCGGTGGTTCATGACCCAGTCGCCGAAGATAACCGGCGCGGGCAGCTGGCCCTGTATCGTTGCGACGCTGATCTCGGCGATCCTCGAAGAGCTAGGCATTCATCCCCTCCCCAGGGTCCCCGCCGACCCCGAAAATCGAAGCGACCATAGCGGCCCGATTCAGCTCGGTCAAGCGATTGATCGCTCTGGTCAAACGATTGACAGTTATTGCAGGACTGCCTAGTCTTGCTGCATTGGCTGGGTCGCGAGACGGCTCACGGCCTGCGGGCCGAACGGGCGTGGCAGGCCCCTCGGAGGGCGCGCGCCTCGGCGGCTGCCTGCGGCCCTTGCGCGGGGAGGGGGCTTCGATTGGGATCGATCAGGCTGAAGAAGGTGGGCAAGGTTTATGGTGCCGTTTCGGCGGTCGATGGCGTCGATCTCGAGATCAAGGATGGCGAGTTCGTCGTCTTCGTGGGACCGTCCGGATGCGGCAAGTCCACGCTGCTGCGCATGATGGCCGGGCTAGAATCCATCACGACGGGCGAGATCAGCATCAACGGCAAGGTGATGAATGACGTATCGCCGCGCGACCGCGACATCGCCATGGTGTTTCAGAGCTACGCTCTCTACCCGCAAATGACCGTCCGCGAAAATATCGCTTTCGCGCTGGAACTGCGCAAATTCACCAAGGCTGAGATCGACCGGCGTGTGGGCGAGGCAGCGCGCGTTCTCGACCTGACCGAACTGCTCGCCCGCAAGCCGCGGGAACTTTCCGGCGGACAGCGGCAGCGCGTCGCCATGGGGCGCGCCATCGTGCGCAATCCGGAGGCGTTCCTGCTCGACGAGCCGCTCTCCAATCTCGACGCCAAACTGCGCGTGCAGCTGCGCGCCGAACTCGGCCGCTTGCACGCCCGTCTGGGCGTCACCACCGTCCACGTCACCCACGATCAGGTCGAAGCCATGACGCTGGGCAGCCGCGTCGCGGTGTTCTCGCGCGGCGCGTTGCAGCAATACGATACGCCTCACGCGCTTTATCATGCCCCCGCCAACATCTTCGTGGCCGGGTTCATCGGCAGTCCGGCGATGAATTTTCTGGAAGCGACGCTGGCCGAAGCAACCCCCTCGAGGATGCTATTGTCTGTCGGCGGCAGCCGCTTGTCCGTCGCACCGAAATCGGACGCACACGGCCTGGCGCCGGGCGACAAGCTGCTTGTCGGCATACGGCCCGAGCACCTTTCCTGGCGTCCCATGAGCGAGGGTTCTTCCAGCGGCTTGGCCGCCCGCGTCGAATTGGTCGAACAGCTCGAACCCGAGTCCTTTATCGCGGTCGCGCCGGTCAATCCGCAGGTCGTCATCCGTACCGCGGACGATTATGCCCTCGGCGCGACGGCCGATCCGGCCAACCTGGTGCGCTCCGACGCGCGTCAGATCGTCGTTCGCGTCAGCGCCGATACAGCGCCGCAGCGCGAAACCACGCTCGAACTCGTCGTCGACGGCAGCAGGGCCCATCTCTTCGACCTGCACACGGGAAAGGCGTTGTAATGGGATGACAGAGGTTGACGTCCGTCGATCACATTGTGCCCGGTCTTTCCGCAGGCCTCGCCGCTGGCCATCGAGCGGTGGCGGTTCGTTCACCTCGCCGCACGCCGTGCGGCTTGCCTGACAATCAGCAGGATTTGTTCAACCACAGCCTTTGGACGGAGAAACAGCGATGCGGTCCACGCTTAAAATGCCGAAGGTCGGCGATGCGGTCGATGAAGTGGTCATCAGCGAGATTCAGGCTCAAGTCGGCGCAAAGATCGCAGAGGGCCAAACGTTGTTCGTCGTCGAGACCGACAAGACCCAGGTCGAGGTGCCGGCACCCTTCGCCGGCACCGTCCTCGAGATCCTCGTGGCGGTCGGCGACGACGTCAGGACCGGTGCGCCGACCCTGGTGCTCGAGGTCTGATATGCCCAGAGTGCATTCGGCCCGGGACGAACGGTTCGGCGGCTACCTGGACGAATACGAGACTGGCGATGTGTTCAAGCACTGGCCCGGGAAGACCGTCACCGAGGCTGACGACCATCTCTTTTGCCTTCTGACCCTGGCTGCCAGCCCGCTGCATATCGACCGTCGTTTCGCCGAGACCGAAATGGCGCACGGACGCAACGTCGTGATCGGCACGTATGTCTATTCGCTGCTCCTCGGCATGAGCGTGCCGGACATTTCCGGGCGCGCCGTAGCCAATCTGGGGTTGAGCGAACTGCGTCATCTCGCACCGCTCTTCCATGGGGACACGCTTTACGGGGAAACCGAAGTGCTGCGTACGCGTCCCTCGGCCTCCCGTTCAGGTGAAGGCATTTTGACCGTCCGCACCGATGGCTTCAACCAAGATCAGCTCAAGGTCTGCACGTTCACGCGCTCGGTGCTGCTTCCGTTGCGCCCGAAGAGGGACGTATGATGGGCGAGCAAGCTACGCGGGCACCGACCGATGAAGCGCCGGCTTGCGGCGCGCTTGACGGTGTTCACGTTGTCGAACTCGCCACCGTCGTCGCCGGCCCGGGCGCCGGCCGCTATCTCGCGGATTTCGGCGCTGAGGTCATCAAAGTCGAGGCGCCAGGCGGCGATCCCACCCGCCGCATGGGCTGGACGGGTCCGGGGGAGGCGGACTCTTATTTCTGGAAGCTGGTCAACCGCAACAAGCAGGCGATCACGCTCGATCTCAAGACGTCCGAAGGCAAGCAAAGTCTCTGGTCGTTGCTGATCGAGGCCGACGTCGTCATCGAAAACATGCGTCCGGGCAAACTCGAAGCCCTGGGCTTTGGGCCGGACGAATTGCTTCGCCGCAATCCTAAGCTCGTGATCCTGCGGGTCACCGGATTCGGCCAGGACGGTCCCTATTCGATGCATCCGGGCTTCGCCACGATCGCCGAGGCGATGAGTGGGTTTTCGGGGTTGCTCGGCGAGGCAGGCGAGCCGCCGCTGTTGCCGCCCATCGCGCTAACGGATGAAGTCACGGCGCTGGTCGGCGCCTTTGCGACGCTGGCGGCGCTTCGCCATGCAGCGCGGACCGGCGAGGGGCAGACGATCGACGTCAATCTTCTCAATTCGATGTTCCAGATCATGGGACCGCTGCCGTCCGCCTATGCCCACATGGGTTACCTGCAGCCGCGGCTCGGCTCGGGTATTCCCTACACTGTCCCGCGCGGCACCTATCGTTGCGCCGACGGCGTGTGGGTGGCGATTTCGAGTTCCTCGGATTCCGTCGCGCAGCGAGTCCTAGCATTGCTCGGTCTTGGCGTCGATGAGCGCTTTTCCGGCTTCCAAGCCCGCAGCCAGAACCGCGAGGCACTGGAAGCGTATGTCAAGGCCTGGGTGGCGGCCCGGCCCTCGGAAGAAGTGATTCGTGAATTCCGCCGCGTCGATGCGGCGATCGCCAAGGTTCTGGACATGAAGGACATCTTCGCGGACGAGCATTTCCGCGCCCGCGGCATGATCGCCGAAGTTGACGGCGTGGTGATGCAGAATGTCGTTGCCGGCATGTCCAAGACCCCGGGCCAGCTACGCCATGCCGGCAAGCCGTTCGATGCCGACACCAATGCCGTGCTGGCCCGTTTCGCCGGATCCGAGACGAAGACGGGCGATGAAAATCAGACCGCGGCATCCGAACCGTCGATGTAAACCTTCCGGACTGCGGGAGCCAAGGAGCTAAAGCCCCAACGTTGAGGCGAGATTTCGGCGCAACAGCTTGCCGTTGGCGCTGCGCGGCAGGCTCTGGACGGAGAATATTTCTTTTGGGCGCTTGTAGGCCGCCAGGCGCTCTCTCGCGACGGCCACGATGTCGTCCGCGCTGACGCTGGCACCTTCCTGGCGCACGACATAGGCGGCGATGATGCTGACATCCCCGCGAACGCGATGTTCGAGGACGGCGATTTCCGCCACGCCAGCACAGGGCGCCAGCGCCGCTTCGACCTCGAGAGGCGAAACCCGAAACCCGCCGGCATTCATCAGGTCGTCCGCGCGGCCGTGATACCAGAGATAGCCATCAGCATCGAAGGTGGCGAGATCGCCGCCGGCGAACCAGTCGCCGCGAAACACCTGCCGCTCTTCGTCCGGGCGCCGCCAGTAGCCGAGCATCAGGCCCGGATCGCTGCGGTGGATGGCGAGACGGCCAACCTCTCCAGGAGCCGCCGCGTCGCTCAAGCCTGAAAGCGGCAGCACCGCGATGCGGCGGCCGCTCTGCGGCTTGCCGGGGCTGCCCGGACGGATCGGCATGCCTGTCCGGTTGGAGACGAAGGTCGAGTACTCGCTCATGCCGAAGGCCTCGTAGATCTCCTTGCCCGTCGCCGCGCGCCAGCCATCGAGAATGGCCGGGCTCAGCGCCTCGCCGGCCGCGAGGCCATGCCGCAGGGCCGGCAGACGGCCCGGCCGCAGACGACAGTATTTCAGCATTTGCCGATACAGCGAGGGTACGGCCGCGAAGAGCGTCGCGCCGGCGCCCTCGATCAGCTTCGGCAAGACTTCGATGTCCCTCGGCCCGTTGTAGAGCACGGCGCTTGCCCCGCACGCCCAGGGATCGAGCAAGCCGACGCCGAGCGTGTAGCTCCAGTTGAACGCACCGGCGTGCAGCATGACGTCGTCGGCGGTCAGACCTTGCCAATCGTGATGCATGGGGATTCGGCCGAGCGCCGTGCGGTGGGCGTGGACGACACCCTTTGGCCGGGTTGTCGTTCCGGAGGTGTAGATCATGTAGGCCGGCGCGTCGGCTAAGGTCCCGGCGTGAGCGGGGAGCGGAGGCGCTGCCTTGAGGCGGGCGATGGCTGGCCCATCCAGGACTTTGCAGCCCGGCGGGACCGAAGGCAGCGCCGACGGTCCAAGCTGCGCGATCGCTGCGGCGCCTGAATCCTCCAACAGGAAGCCGGCTTCGCCTGCGGTCAGTTGAGACGAGACAGGGATCGGCACGAGGCCGGCGGAGATGGCGCCGACGAACAGCAGCGCGTAGTCGCTGGTGTCGGGCAAACGCAAGATGACCCGGTCGCCGGGCGCGAGACCTTCCGCGAGAAGCCCGCCGGCCAAGCGGCGCACGGCGAGGTCGAACGCCGCATAGGTCCAGCGTTCCGCTTTGTCCGGCCGCTCGGCATCGCCGACGACGATCAGCGCCGTCTTATCCGGTGTCGCAACCGCGGCGCGGCCGATGCAATGCTGCGCCAAGTTGAAACGAGACAGGCTCATGAGGCGGGCGTTTGCAGCCACGTCGGCGCTTCGGGGATGCCCTGCACGATCCAGCCGCCATCGGCGACGATGGCCTGGCCGGTGATGTAGGACGCTTCGTCGCCGACGAGGTAGCGCACGGCATTGGCGATTTCCTCGGTTGTCGCAAGCCGTTTCATCGGCACGCGCGCGACCATCCAGCCTTCCTCGAGCGAGCCGTCGGCAAGGCCCTGCTCGATGAATTTAGTCCGGGTAAAACCGGGCGCCACGGCGTTGACGCGAATCCCGGCGGTCGCGACCTCGAGCGACAGCGCACGCGTGAGCCCCAAGATACCGGCCTTCGCCGCGCAATAGGCGCCGCGGCCCGGTAAGCCGACGAAGGCCGCGGTCGAGGCGATGCTGACGATCGCGCCGCCCTTGCCGCGCGCCACCATCCGCGGCACCGCCTCGGAGGCGCAGAGGAAGAGACCGTAGAGGTGGGTGGAGACCACGGCGGAAAAGTCCGCGAACGACACTTTGCCGACGAGGCCGACGCGCTGGATGCCGGCGTTGCTGACCAGAATGTCGATTTGGCCGGCCTGCTTGTCGATGGCCTCGAAGGCGACCGCGACACTCTGCGGGTCGGTGACGTCGGTCTCGATGTAGGTCGCCCCCTCGCGCGGCGCGTCGGGCGCGGTCTTGTCCAGCGCGAAAACGGTGGCGCCGTCGGCCATGAGGCGGACCAAGATGGCGTCCCCGATGCCGCGCGCCGCGCCCGTGATCGCGGCGACTTTTCCGGAGAGGGACGACGACATTGCGAGCCTCGTGCTTTCTGGTTCGGCAAGGTGCTTCCAAGAATCGGGCTCAGTACATCAGCCAGCCGCCACTGACGTTGATCGTTGCACCGGTGATATAGCCGGCGTGGTCGGACGCGAGGAACAGCACGGTGCCGGCGAGTTCCGATGGCGCGGCCATGTAGCCCAGCGGGATCTGTGCGACGGTGCCGGCAAGCGCCGCATCATCCATGCCGGAGCGCATCATTGCCGTGTCCGCAGCGCCCGGCGAGACGGCGTTGACCGTGATCCTGTCCTTGGCGAGCGACCGAGCGAGCCCGCGCGTCATCGAGACGATGCCGCCCTTGGACGCCGCGTAGGCGACGGAGCCCCCGAATCCGCCACTCTGCCAGCCTTGCGAGGTGAAGTTGATTATCCGGCCGCCGGAGCCCTGGTTTTTCATCGTTCGTGCCGCCGCTTGGCAGAGAAAGAACGCCGCCTTGAGGTTGACCTCGTGCTGGAAATCCCAGTCCGCTTCGGTGACGTCGAAATGCTGGGTCGGCGGATCAGCACGGCCGCGGTCGAGACGAGGACGTCGAGCCGTCCGAACGCCGCAGTCACCTTGGCAATCAACGCCGGGTGGCCGGCGACCGGACGCAAGTCGTGGGCTATCGCGAGATGCGGCCCACCTTCCATCTCGGCAGCCACCGCCGTGACGCGGTCTTGATCAAGGTCGACCACTACGACGCGCGACCCCGCCGCGGCGAAGGCGAGACAGACTTCCCGGCCGATGCCACCGCTCCCGCCGGTGATGACGACGCTCTTTCCTTCGAGACCCGAGCCGATGTTGAACGCCATGGGCTCGTCCCGTCAGCTCGACCGAGGCGGTGCGATGACGGTTTGTTCCGTCACGAAGCAAGATTGCGCTTCCCGCATGAATTTCTTGCGGTCTTCGACCAGCATGCCGTAATAAGGTTCGGTGGCGAAGGCCTTGAGCGCATCCTCGATGCTGTCGAACCAGACTTCGCCGACCCCGTCCCATGCCGCTTCTTCAGGCGTCCAGCTTTGCACACGCCCGAAGCGCAGCCCACGTACGCCGGGAATCTGGCGCACGATGTCTGCGTGCGGGCCCGTCCAATGCGCGAAGAACTCTTCCTTGCTGAGCCCGTCCTTTCGACGGAGAAGACTGACGCGCTTGATCATGCGGCAGCGCCTTTCGGGGGCGACTGGAACAGCTCCAGGGAGATGCCGTCGTGAATCCGGAGGTAGGCCGCCAGCGCCCCGATATTGGGACCGCCGTCGACCGCCACGGGACCGTCGGGCGAGACAGGCGTCGCGCCGCATCGCACCGCCGATTGCCACGCCGAGCGCGCGTCGGCAACCTTGAGGCACAGATGCACATTGCCGGGGTTCGCCGTGGCATCGGTATTCGCCACGCGGCCCGCCACCTGATAATCGAGTAGCTCGATCACGCCGCCGCCGGGGAGATCGACGAACGCCGCCTTGATGGCGACGTTCGGATAGCCGACGACGCGGCCGAGATACGGGCGGTCGAGCACCGTGGTCCAGCGCGCCGGCTTTCCGAGAAAGCCCTCCCAGAAGTTGAGCGCCGCTTCGAGGCTCGCCACGCTCATGCCAATGTGGTGGACGCTCTCAATCGTATCCGCCCCGTCAACCATGTCCGCCTCATATCCTGAACAGCCGCTCGGCATTGGCCGAGAACATCGCCACCCGTTCTGCGTCGGAAAACCCCGCGATTATCTCGGCATAGGCGTTGATCACGTCCGGGTAGGAACTGAACATGCGGTCGACCGGCCAATTGGTGCCGAAGACCACGCGATCCGTGCCGAAAGCCTCGATGCTGCCGAGCACATAGGGGCGGATCGACGCAACGGTCCAGAGCGGGTCGCACATGCCGAGACCGGAGATTTTCATGGTGACGTTGGGCGACTCCGCCATCTCGTCCATTGCCGCGCGCCAATGCCGGAACGCCGTCTCGCCGCGCGCCATCGGGATCGCGCAGTGATCGATGCAAATCTGCGTTTCGGGGAAAGCGCGCGCGAGATCGAGAACATCGCCCGCCCGCTCGACGCGGGTGTCGATGCAGGACACGAGCCCCCTCGGCGCCAGCTGGGCGAAGCCGCGGCGCCACGCGGAATCCACGAGGTAGCGTCCCTTGCCGAAATCGCGGATGCCGCGGACGTTGGGGAACTGAAGGTGCCGGTCGAGCACCTCGGCGGCTTCAGGCCTGGCGAGATGACATTCGGCGACGATGCCGTGCGGATAACAGGACTGATCGGCAAAAGCCTGCAGCCAAGCCGTCTCGATGACCGGGTCGGGTGTATTGACCGCCGCCTGCACATGAACGGCCTTCGGAACATTGGCGAAGCGGATCTCGGCAATGTAGTCCTTGATTAGATAGTGCTGGGACTTCAGCGGATCGGTATCGGGCAGAAAGCCATGCACCGCATCGGGTTCCAGCCAGCCGTATCGCAACTCCCTGTGCTTCATGTCGTGCAGATGGAAATGCGTGTCGACGAATGGAATGTTAGCCATGGCGGCGCTCTTCCGTCGGGTGGACGGAAACCGCATCGGCGATGGCCTGGCCGAGCGCGCTCGTCGACGCGGTGCCGCCCATGTCGCGCGTGAGGTTTTCGCCGGATGCCAGCACGCGCTCGATGGCGGTCACGATGGCGTCGGCGGCGTCCTTCGCGCCGAGATGCTCGAGCATCATGGCGCCCGACCAGATCTGGCCGATCGGGTTGGCGATGTTCTTGCCGGCGATGTCGGGCGCCGAGCCATGCACCGGCTCGAACATCGATGGAAATTTGCGCTCGGGGTTAAGATTGCCGGAGGGCGCGATGCCGATGGTGCCGGTCACCGCCGGGCCGAGATCGGAAAGGATGTCGCCGAAGAGGTTGCTTGCGACCACCACATCGAAACTTGTTGGGCGGATAACGAAATGCGCGGTCAATATATCGATGTGGTACTGCTCCGTGGCAACGTCGGGATAGGAGGCCGCGACGGCGCGGAACCGTTCGTCCCAGAACGGCATGGTGTGGATGATGCCGTTGGACTTCGTTGCCGATGTCAATTTGCGCTTGCGCGTCCGAGCGAGCTCGAAGGCGAATTTCATGACCCTGTCGCAGCCGAAGCGGGTCAGGATCGTGTCCTGGATGACCATTTCCTGATCGGTGCCCGGGAACATGCGCCCGCCGATCTCGGAATATTCTCCCTCGTTGTTCTCTCGCACGATGTAGAAGTCGATGGCGCCCGGCTTTGCGAGCGGCGAGGGTACGCCCTCGAAGAGGCGCACCGGGCGCAGGTTCACATATTGCTGGAACGTGCGCCGGATCGGCATGAGCAGGGTCCACAGCGCCTCCGCGTCCGAAACCGTTGGCCAGCCGATGGCGCCGAGAAAGATCGCATCATGCCCGGCGATGCGGTCCAATCCGTCCTCCGGCATCATGCGGCCCAGCCGGGCGTGATGGTCGCAGCCCCAATCGAAATGATCCCAGGCGATATCGAGTCCGAAGACCCGCGCCGCGGCCTCCACGACTCGTATGCCCTCCGGCACGACTTCCTTGCCGATGCCGTCTCCTTCGATCACCGCGACCTTGGCTAAAGGCATAATCGTCTGTTCTCCGGCGACCCTGAAGGTCGCGTCATAAAGGTATCGTTTCAATTTCATAGCCAGCCAAGGTGGTCGTTGCAAGGGTGTCTTGCAGCGTGTCGACGAGCTTGAGGGGCCCGTTGGCTGGCACGAAGCACCGGCCAGCTTCGCCGCCTGCGGGCAGCCGACAATGCGCCCGCAATCGTTCTTGGCGTTCTGCTCCGTCTGCGCGACGTTCGGCGGACCGGGCTTCTGCGCGGAACATGGTGACGCCGCATGACATACCCGGGCGGGGCAAAGGAGACCGGGCCGGACGGTCTACCGGGAGTCCCAAAAATCGCTTGCGTCCAACGATAACGTTTCAATACACTCTGCTAGCAGGGCGGGCGCCGACGTTCCGGGCCTGGAACGCTGTCGGCCATGACCGACCCGCCGCGAGAGCAGTCGTTTGGCCCGGCGGCCGCATGGCAGAGAGGCGTAATGGAAAGCAGGGAGTTTCATGAATTCGCCAGCGCAGACTCGCCGCGGCGTTGTCACCGGAGCTGGCAGCGGGATCGGCAAGGCCGTTGCCTTGCGCCTGCTGCGAGAGGGCGTCGATGTGCTTGCGGTTGACATCGACGCCGCGAAGCTTGCCGGCCTGCCCAAGAGCGGATGCGAGACGGTCGTCGCGGATCTTGCCGATCCTGACGGGCGGGCCAGGCTTGCCGATGCGGCGGACGGTGCCGACTATCTCGTCAATTCACACGGCATCATCAAGATCAAGCCAATCTTCGACGTGAGCGTCGAAGATTGGCGCACGGTGCAGACGGTCAACGCCGAATCGGTCTTTTTCCTGTGTCAGCAGATCGGGCCGCGGCTCAAGCCGGGCGGCGCCATCGTCAACTTGTCGTCGTCATCGTCCAAGCTCGCGTCGACGATCGAGGTCGCGCCTTATGCCGCGTCGAAAACCACGATCTTGTCCATCACGCGGTCCTTCGCTTTCGCGCTGGCATCGCGCCCGGTGCGTGTCAATGCAATCTGCCCGGGCATCATCGACACGCCGATGCAGGACCACGTACTCGCCGCTGTCTCGAAGCTGCGTCAGACCGAGGTCAGCGTGCTCGAGGAGACCCGCACCCGCGCGGTGCCGCTCGGCCGTGCTGCGAGCGCCGACGAATGCGCCGGCGCCATCTGGTTTCTGCTGTCGGACGAAGCCGCCTACATGACGGGGCAGGCGGTGAACTTTACGGGCGGGCTCGTGACCTGGTGACGGGAGGACGCGGATGAAGAGGTCGACGATCACACGGGCTACAGGATTAGGGCATCCGGAAGGTCCCTATGAACTCGATGACGGCCGCGTGATTTACGCGAACACCTACGCCAGTGAAATCGGCGTCTGGAATCCGAAGACCAACGAACAGGGCACCTTCGCCTCCGTCGGCGGCGGGCCGAACGCCTGCATGCTGGGAAGCGACGGCTCGGTGTATTCCACGCAAACGCCGAATGTCGGCGCCTGGGCCGCCCCGGTGTACCGCCCGCCCTCGATCCAGAAAACATCGCGCGGCGGAAAGGTGGAGGTGCTGGTGACCGAGGCGGACGGGGTCAAGCTCGACGGTCCGAACGACTTGACCTTCGGTCCCGACGGCCGCCTCTATTTCACCGATTCGGGCGATTGGAACCAAGCCGCCAAGCCGCATCCGGGGCGCATTATCGTTGTCGAGCAGAATGGTTCCGCCAAGATACTGGAGGAACTCGACTACGTTTATCCGAACGGCATCGTCGCCGAACCTGACGGCTCGATCGTCTGGGTGGAATCCTACACCCTCCGGATGGTGCGCCGGAAGCCCGACGGCACGAAAGCGGTGATCCATACGTTCGCCGAAGGTCACATCCCCGACGGGCTCAAGATCGATGCCGAGGGCAACTTCTGGATCGCGACCGTCACCTCGGGGGGCGTCGATGTCGTTTCAAAGGACGGCAAGCCCCTGGATTTCGTCGACGTCGGCGGTACAGCGCTCAATTGCTGTTTCAGCAGGGGTCGCAAGCTGTACGTCTGCGACATGGGGCCTTTCGATGTCTCCGGCGCCGCGATGACCGGCCGGCTGGTCGAAGTCGATGTCGGGGTTGAAGGCATGCCGCTGTTTCGCGGCGCGATCGGGTAGGACCATCATTCATGCGCATCGCCAAAGTCGAAGCCATTCCGGTCAGCTATCCTGAGCCGAACGATTTCAACGCGCTTCGCCACCTTTGCCTGGCCAAGATCACGGCCGACGACGGCCAGGTCGGATGGGGCGAATCCATCACTCAGTTTCCCGAGGCTAATTTTGGCGCCAAGGCGATCATTGAGGGCATGGCGCCCAATCTGGTCGGTAGGGACCCGGTGCAGACTGAAACATTGTGGCGCCTGAACAAGCAGCAAGCGTGGTGGTACGGCTATCACGGCGGCATCGCGTCCTACGCGACCGCTGCGATCGACATCGCGCTATGGGACCTGAAGGGCAAGGCGCTCGGCAGAAGCGTCCTCGACCTGCTTGGCGGTCCGGCGCATGAGAGGCTTCCCGCGATTGCCTCGTGCCATGCGCACTACGAATCCATCGAGGAGATGGCCGAGGAAACGGCGGAGTGGGTGTCGACCGGGCTCCAGGGCCTGAAGACCGGTTTCGGCAAGCGCGGCAAGGCGAATCTCGGCTACGAGCACAAACGCGATGTCGCCTACGTCAAGGCCATGCGCGAGGTCCTCGGCGACAAGATGCTGATGATCGACAACGGCATCAACATCAAATGGGACGTCACCGATGCGGTCCGCCGCGCCAAGGCGATGGAGGAGTACGACCTTGCCTGGATCGAGGAGCCGCTGGGCGCCTGGGACCCGGAGGGTTATGCCAATCTTCGGTCCAAGACGACGACCCGCATCGCTTATGGAGAACGCGAGTGGACGCTCGAACAATTCGAGCGGGTGCTCGCTACCGGGACGGTCGATGTCGTCGGTGTCGATCCTGGCCGCGCCGAAGGCATTACAGGCTTCAAGAAGGTGACCGAACGCTGCGAATTCTACCGCCGGCAGGCAAACGCCCACGCGTGGTCCTCGGCCATCGTCACGGCTGCGAGCCTTGCCATTTCGTTCAACTCGCCATCGTGTAAGCTCTTCGAGTTCAAGCCGTTGCGTAACCCGATGCAGCATGATCTCGTCACCAAACCTTTCGAACACCTCGACGGCTGGGTCTATCCGCCCACCGGACCGGGACTCGGCATCGAAGTTATCGAAGGGGTTGTCGACAGTTTCCGGAGCGAAAAGGTTCTGGGGAAGCTGTAAGGCCGAATGCCAAGAAGAATCGTTCAGGGAGGAAGTCGTGAAAAAGTTCATGAAATGCGGCCTGGCCGCGATGTTGGGCTGTTCCACGCTGGTAGCCGTGGCTGCCGCCTATGCGCAGGAGAGCCAAATCCCCGCCACCGGCGACAAGGTCGAAGGGGCTCCACAGACCGTCAAACGGGACTGGGGTACGTTCACGCTCGCCGCTCGCATCGCCAAGAAAATCGCGGCGGGCGAGCCGATCAACTACGTGTTCTCGTATCAGGCATCGGGTATTCCGCTGTTTTCCCCGCAGTACAAGGCGGGCTTCGACATGGGCTGCAAGCTGGGCAAAGCGATCTACCCGATGAATTGCGCGTCCATCGCGCCGGTGCAGAATGACCCCAACCAGCAGGTGTCGCAGATCGAGGCCAAGCTCGCCACCGGCGAGATCGATTGCATCGGCATCGAGCCGGTGAGTTCGGATGCAATGACGGCGATCACCAACAAGCTGATGGACCAGGGCATTCCGGTGTTCACATCCGGTGTGACCTCACGCGGCCACGAGTTCACCAATTTTACCCAGATCCCCGACAAGGAAGGCGCCTACGCGGCCGAAACCGTGCTGAAGTGGATCAAAGACAACAACAAGTCCGACATTAAGATTTTTGCCGTGTCCGGCGGCGATCCGACGCAATTCTGGGCACAAGGCCGCATGAAGGGCTTCGTCAACGGTATCAAGGCCGCTATTCCCGATGCAAAATTCGTGACGACCGACGCCAATGGCTTGAATACAAGTTACGAACCCGGCAAGACCTTTGACGTTTTCCGCTCGTTCCTTACCGTGAATCCCAGTGTTCAGTTCATCCAGAACGTTGACATTGGCGCGGAGCATGCCGATCGGGCGATAGAAAGTCTTGGTCTCGCCGGAAAGGTGTTCACAATCGGTTGGAACTCGTCGAAAGGCCAGCTCGACGCGATCGAAAAGGGCATCCAGGCCGCGGAATTCGACCAGCGCTGGCCCGACCAAGCTGCCTTCGGCGCACCGGCCTGCGCCCAGTTCCTCAAAAACGGGGTGGTTTTGCCGAACACGCAGACGCTGAAGGCCGTGACGAAGGATGGCGTCGCCCAGGCGCGCGCCGAACTCGACAAAACTATGGCGCACTAGCAGCCTGCCGCATGATCGATCGAGCCGCTGATCGCGGCTCGATCGATTCCGACCCTGGCTTATGGTTCGAGCGCGTTTTGAAGCGGCGGAATAGAGGACAGGATGGGTTCTAGCGATACGACCCGGCCGGCTGTGCGGCGTCACGGCTTCTCCGCGGCCGGAAAGGCCACGGTCGACGCGGCGTTGCGCGTCGGGGGACTGTTTGCCGCTGTGATCGCGGTGGCGCTGGTGTTCATTTTCATCAACCCCAACTTCGCCAATCCGAACCTTGCCGTGTCGGTGCTGCGGGCCATGAGTTCGGTGGCGATCATGGCCATGGGACTGACGCTGGTCATCGTCGTCGGCGAAATAGATCTCTCGTTCGGCGCCATGTACGGGCTGGCGGCCAACACGCTGGCGGTCGTTTGGATTGTCATGGGCGTGTCGGTCTACCTGGCGATCCCCGTCGCCATCGGTGTTGGCGTCCTGGTGGGCCTGTTCAACGGCCTCTTGGTGACGGGCTTCAAGATACCGTCCTTCATCGTGACGCTCGGCAGCTACAATCTGCTTTACGGTCTGTCGCTGTGGATCAGCAACACGGGCACCTTCAATCCGAACTACCCGCCTCCTGGCGGCACCGTCGACCCGGGACAGCTCGGCTTCTTTATCGGACTGACCCGAAACATCGGTCAGTATAGCTTGTCGACCGAAATCTTCTGGATGCTCGGCATCGCCGTCGTCGTCGGGTTCCTGCTGCACCGCTCGTTGTTCGGCTTTCGCCTGATGGCGATCGGCGGCAATCCTGAAGCGGGCAAGCTGGCGCGCCTGCCGGTCAAGCGCTACAGGATTCTGGCCTTCATCCTATGCTCGATCCTCGCTGCCGCGGCCGGCATCCTCGACTTTTCCTTCATCCAGACGAGCCAGCCGGACATCGGCCTCTCGCAGACGTTTCCAGTGTTCGCGGCGGTCATCATCGGCGGCGCCAGTCTGGCCGGCGGCAAAGGCACGGTGATCGGCACGCTGGGCGGCGCGCTGCTGCTCGCGGAATTGCAGATCGGGCTCGCCCTGCTCTCGCCCGGACCGCACGTGCAGCAGATATTTCTCGGCGCCGTGACGATCGGCGCGGTGGCTCTCGACCTGTTCCTGACCAAGCTCCGCAAGGCCAGAGCGGCATGAGCGGGAAAGGCATCAGCATTCGCGGCATCTCCAAGCGCTACGGCAGCACCATTGCGCTCAACGGCGTCGATCTCGACATTGGTCCCGGCGAAGTGCTCGGCGTCGCCGGGCCCAACGGCGCAGGCAAGAGCACGCTGGTTCGCATCATCGCCGGCGAGGAGCGGCCTGACGGTGGCGAACTGATCTTCGACGGCAAGCCGTGGTCGCCGACCGTCGATTGGCACGCGGTGGCCGTCGTGCATCAGGAACCGCAGCTTTTTCCGAACCTCACCGTTGCGCAAAACGTCATCGTTGGCCGCGAAGGAACGACATCGGCCAGACCGCAACTCGGCGCTGCGGACGCCAAGGTAATGGACGCGCTCGGCATCGGCCACTTGAAGGACCAGCTGCTGGCCAATTGCTCACTTGCCACCCAGCAACGCACCGAGATCGCCCGGGCCGTGGCACGCGACTCCCGCGTCTTCCTCTTCGACGAGCCCAATTCGGCGCTCACCGCCGACGAATCCGACGATCTTTTTCATGAAATGCACGAGATCGCCGCCGCCGGCCGCATCGTGCTTCTGGTAACCCACCGGCTCGGCGATCTCGTCCGACATTGCAAGCGCGTCGCCATCGTGCGCGATGGCCGCGTCCGCGCGATCCTTGAAGGCGAAGCGCTGACCGAGGATGGCATCGCGAGGCAACTCGTGACCGAGAGCGGCGTGATTCATGGGGCGGCCAGAGTGCGCGGCGCTGCCCATCGACCGCCTGCCCCAACAGTGCTTTCGGTGCGCGACTGGACTCAGGGCAAGGCCTTCCGCCACATTTCGCTCGACGGAAGGGCCGGCGAAATCGTCGCGCTGATCGGCGTCGAGGGGTCCGGGGCGCGCGAACTGCTAAGGTCGTTTGCCGGACTCGCGCGCTGCACCGGTGCCGTCGAGATCGGCGGCCTGCGCGGCGATGCCGCTTTGCTGCGCCATGCCGCTTATGTGTCGGCGACGCGGCAGCTCAGTCTTTACAGCAATTTTTCGGTCGGCGAGAACCTTCTCGTCAGGCTTGGCTATCCGGAGATCGCCGGCTTCGGGCTGGTGCTCAAGCGGCGCAAAATGCGTGAGATGGCGGCGGCCGCCGTGACCCGCTTCCTCGTCAAGACGCGCACGACGACACAGGAAATCCGCTCTCTTTCCGGGGGCAACCAGCAGAAGGTAGCAATCGCACAGGCGCTGCATTGCGCGCCGAAACTGTTGCTGCTCGAAGAGCCTACCCGCGGTGTCGACATTCACAGCAAGGCGGAAATCTACCGCTTGCTGCGCAACTATGCCGATGAGGGCAACACCGTGGTGATCTTCTGCACCGAGGTGCTGGAGGTCTACGAGGCGGCCGACGAGGTCTATGTCATCGCCCACGGCGCTCTGGCGCCGTCGCTGAAGATCGCGGATTACGAGCAGGTTGAGCAGCTGGCGTCGGACATCACGCGCCTCGAGCAGGCGAGCCGTGTGGAGCACCGGGCCGCCGCATAGAGATATTCCCGCTTGGATCGAAGCCGCAGGCGGCGCGCGTTACTTCGGCCGGTTGCCGGGGCCGTTACTGCTCAGCCTCCCATTGCAGCCGATCAAGCGCGATATTTCCCGATCGTGGTCTGGTCGAGAACGAGACCGAAACCCGCGCCTTGCGGCACGTCGTAGTAGCCGCCATCGAATTTCGAGCGATTGGCGACGAGGCTGTAGAACAAAGGATCGCGATCGGGGTGAAAGGTTTCCAAATAGGTGCTGTTCGGGACCGACGCCAGAAGGTGCGCAGCGATCTGCGGTTCCTCGTGGTGGCCCATTTCGACCGTGAAGCAGGATGCGAGCGCCGCGACGCGCCGCCATTCGGTCGGACCGCCGCCCCAGCTGGCGTCGAAATTGCAGACGTCGATAGCGCCCGACATCATCAGGTCGCGACAGCCGGCGCGGCTAATCTCGCTCTGCCCGGCGGCGATCGGAATGCCGGTCTGGTTGCGGGCGGCGGCCATGTCGAGCCGGTCGTTGTACCAACGGACCGGCTCCTCGAACCAGCGGATGTTGAGGTCGGCGGCGTGGCGCGAAAACGCCACCGCCTCGGCCAGACTCCAGCCCTGGTTGGCGTCGACGAGGAGAGTGAAGTCGTCGCCCACGGCACTTCGCGCTGCGCGCACCCGCTCGGCATCCTCCTTCGGCGTGCGTCCGCCGACCTTGAACTTACAGCCCGCGTATCCGCTCGCCCGGATCTGCTCCATCTCGCGACCGAAATCGGCCAAGCTCTTGTTCGCCTCGTAATAGCCGGCGATGCAGATGACCGGAAGCCGGTCCCTGTAACCGCCCCAGAGCTTATAAAGCGGAACATCCAGCGCCTTTCCGACCGTGTCCCACAGCGCGCTGTCGACGCATGCCTGCGCGCACATGGCGAGCTTGCGGTCGCGAAGGATGTTGTAGCTCGGCCTGCGCATTGCTTCCCAGCAGCCTTCAATGTTGAAGGCGTCCATGCCGATCAGCAGAGGCTGAATTTCGTCAAGAATGATTTTGACGACCTCGGCCTGGGTTTCGAATTCGTCGCCGTTGTAAATTTCGCCGACGACGCCCTGAGCGGTATAAATGCGCGTGATGATCGTGCAGCGATGGGTCATGAAGTAGTTGCTGCCCCTGAACGTGCGGGACAGGGGCATGCAAAGCGGCACGCATTCGATACGTTCAATTTTTAGCCGCGCGGCCATGAGTGACTCATTATCGAGGTGTAGATCGAAACGTTTCAGAAAACTTATTCCTCCGGCGTGATAGGGTCAAGTGGCAAGCTGCCGCTTGACTCTTGCTGGGGTGGCGTCGACCACGCTAGAGTGTAGTTCCTCAGGGAAAGCCGATTTCTTACCAGGAGAACTGCCCGAGAAGGCGGCAAGGGGGCCCGCGTGAAGAGAGACATGGACAAGGCGGCGACGATTCGGGATGTTGCGCGGGTTTCTGGCGTCTCCGTTGGAACCGTTTCACGGAGTTTGAACGCGCCGGACACCGTTCGGCCCGGCACGCTTGGCAAGGTGCGGACCGCCATCCAGTCGCTCGGCTTCCAGCCCGATTCGCGCGCGCAGAATATGCGGCGCCGCAACACCATGACGGTCGGATTCGTCATCGACGACATCGCCAACCCCTGGCATGCCAGTTGCTTCAAAGCGATAGACGCGGAGATGCGCGAGCGCGGCTTCTCGCTCTACCTGGTCAGCACCAATGGCTGCGCGAGCGAAGAGGCAGCCGCAATCGACATGCTCCAGCACGGTCGCGCCGATGGCGTGATCCTGACCATCAACAATGAACGGGATTCGCGGACGATCAAGCGCCTCAGGGACTTGCGCATTCCATCGGTCCTCCTCGATCGTGACATTCCCCTGGAAATCGATGCCGTCCTGACCGAGCACGCAACGGGCCTGAGACAGGCGACGAGCTATCTGATCGGACTGGGACACCGCCGGATTGCCATCATCACGGCGGGAAGGGATATCCGGCCAGGCCGCGAGCGGGTACGCGGTTTTGTCGAGGCGTTCGAGCGAAGCGGGCTCCCTGTGCCGGAGCATTTTATCCGTTCGCAAAGCCTTTCGGTGGATTTCGGCTTCCGTGAGGCCACCGCGTTGTTGCAGATGCGAGAGCGGCCAACCGCGATCATCGCGGCCGGCAATCGCATTCTGGTCGGTGTGCTGCGCGCCATCCAGCAGCAAGGCGTATCGGTTCCGGGCGACATTTCGCTCATCGGCTGCGACAGATCGGATGTTGCCATGCTCTACCCTGGTCCGATCACGCTCATCGACCGTCCCGTGGAGGACATCGGGCGCACGGCCGCGCATCTCCTTTTGGAGCGGCTTGACGGTCAATCTGAGCGGACCGCGCAACGTATCACGTTTCCGACCCACCTGATCATGGGAGGGTCCTGCCTACCTGTGCCGAACTGACCGTCCCGAAGCGGAGTCGATGCTCGCGGAAATGCGGCGGTCTTGCCGGCCTGCGCGGCGCCATCCGCTTTCACGATGTCTGACACCGTCACGACGATTCCCGGACCGCCGCTCCGATGCCGAGATAGGGCGCGAGGCGATCAAGGCTCCCCCGGGGACGTTCATCGTGGCTTTTTCTTTGTAGGGCGGTGACAAACCAAGCCACTGGAGCGCCAGCACATTGCTGACGCGGGCGGAGCAAAATCCGGCCAGTCCATAGGCTTCCTGTTTTAGGGGCCGAGGATGTTCGTCGTGGAGATCTACGCCGCCGTTCGGCATTTCGTGTTCATCGAGGGCGAAGAGAGCCTGGGGCCCCGGCCGACACGGTCGGTCGGGGAGGCGAACGGAGGGCACAGCCGCCGCGAGGCCGCCCGGGTTTTCGGACTGAGCCGCGAGACGGTGCTGAAGATGTGCCGGTTCTCGTTACCGCCCGGATACACGCGCACGAAGCCGCCCGAGAAGCCGAAGCTGGGGCCGCTGCTGCCAGTGATCGATGCGATCCTGGAGGCGGATGTGATGCGCCGATGAAGCAGCGGCACTCGGCCA
>JAABUQ010001718.1_pt1 | contig 45910 bp, 43 predicted proteins | sample 5560001 | NCBI WGS metagenome assembly JAABUQ01 (sample SAMN10711888, study PRJNA513371) | rock metagenome | isolation source: Antarctica rocks | place: Antarctica: Victoria Land, Finger Mt nord | collected 2015-12-18 | reverse complement strand
TGATTTCAGTACGTATCAGTCCCGCTTTCTCCAAAATCTGAATATGTATCGTCGCGGACGACGGTGCGATTTGAAGAGCAACGGCGATTTCGTTGACGTTCACTGGTCGATCTCTCAAGTAGTCAAGCATAGCTAACCGAGTCTCAGAACCAAGTGCCTTTAGTAACACGAGAGCCTTCTCACTCTCGTCACTAAGATCAAGAAATAATGCTTTTCCTGTCATATATTCACTACCCGCTCGCTTATATACTATACATTCTTGTTTACCCCAGAAAGGCACGGATGCCTTTCCTTCGTATTTAGACGAACTTATACAAGATAGTATAAAGGATGTATTGTTAGAAAGTCAATTGTGGCTGAGGAGTATACGTGTTATGTGAGTTTCTTACTCCATGTGTCGTAGTATAAGTCGTAGTATAATATGTACAAATTTGCTCAAGTGCGTTGCTTCTTGTCTTAAACACTTGACAAAGATGTACTTTATATTTTATATTTTTCCTAACCGATTAGGATAGTTGTAAGGTAAAGGAAGGAGAATATTTACACCTCAAAATCGGTCGACACCACCCTTAAGTAGGATTACTTGTTCCCGTACAAATGTAGCGTTGCGTTTGTCGATTTTGCGCGAAACGATTCGTGTCCTGCAATTTTCCACGGAGGGTATTTTGCTATGAAGCAAACCAAATTTTTCGGGCTTAACATGTCGGCACTCTTTATCATCGTGTTGGGTGGACTTCTCCTAACTGCTTGTGGTACCTCAAATAGCACCAGTAGCAGTGGTGGTAGCGGCGGTGGTAGTGGCAGCAGCGGTGGTGGAAGTTCCTCCTGCGCGTCTCCCCCCAAGCTTTCCAAGACAACCGGCCTCAAGGTTGGCTTCTCACAGAACGAGAACACTGGTCCCTGGCGTCTAGCCGAGACAAAGAGCATGCAAGATGCGGCAAAGGCTCAAGGTGCTCAATTAATTTTTACAGATGCTCAAAGTTCCGCCTCCAAACAAATCTCCGATGTTGACTCTCTGATTGCACAGAAAGTTGATGTTATCGTTTTAGCTCCGCTCACATCAGAGCCTCTTGCGAAAGCTGTACAGGATGCAAAGGCCGCCTGTATTCCTGTCGTTCTCATTGACCGTGATGTTGATCACAAGCTTGCTTCACCAAACAAGGATTATGTGACTTTCATCGGTTCTAACTTTGTTCAGCAGGGCAAACTTGCTGCTGATTGGCTCATCAAGAATACAGGTGGTAAGGCGAAGATTATCGAATTGCAAGGCACAACTGGAGCGTCTGCCGCAACTGATCGTAAGACTGGCTTTGATAACGAGATTAAGACTGCTCCTGGCATGAGTATCCTCGCTTCTCAGGATGCAGACTTCAACCGTGATAAGGGTCGTCAGACAATGCAGACGTTGCTGCAAGCCCATCCCGATGTAACAGCAGTCTATGCACATAACGACGAGATGGCTATTGGTGCTATTGCAGCACTCAAAGCTGCTGGTAAAAAGCCTGGTAAGGATGTGACAGTGGTTTCTATTGATGGTGAGCGCGACGGGATGAACGCAATTATCAATGGTGAACTAGGTACGAGCGTTCAGTCCAGCCCGTTCTTTGGTCCTATCACTTTCCAGACAATAAGCCAGTACGCCAGTGGTAACAAAATTCCCGATTGGGTTGTTGTGCAGGACCTGCAGTACACCAAGGACAATGTACAGCAGTACATCGCCAAAAACGCCTACTAAGCGCGGTATTCCCTGTCGTTCAGAGCGTGGTTGAACTGTCTTTAAGCAGTTCAGCCACGCTTACCATCTAGCTATTGTATTGTAAGTATAAGGTGTAGGGCTTGATTTATTTAGCCTAATGTGGATACAATGCCTCTTGTCTTGATGTTTAGAGTAAAACGACTACTTGTTAGATTAGAGGGGGTGCTGGATGAACCAGACAGACCCGCTGCTCCATATGGAGCATATCTCAAAAGCGTTTCCAGGCGTCGTTGCCTTAGTTGATGCCCACTTGCTCATCAATCACAGTGAAGTCCATGCACTCATTGGACAAAATGGTGCAGGCAAATCAACCTTGATCAAAATCCTTACGGGAGCCTATCGACGTGACAGTGGCACTATTCTATTGGATGGACATGCTATTGACTTTCAGTCGCCACAGCAGGCACAAAACAACGGTATCAGCACTATTTATCAGGAAGTGAACCTTGTTCCATTTCGTTCTGTCGCAGAAAATGTCTTTATGGGACGTGAACCAAGACGCTTCGGTTTCCTCAATTGGCAGCGTATGCATAAAGAGACTGATGCTCTCCTCAGCCGTCTTGGTATTTCCATTGATGTTACAAAGCCACTAATGAACTATAATATTGCTGTTCAACAAATGGTCGCGATCGCGCGCGCCATTTCGTTCAAAAGCAAACTTGTGGTTATGGATGAGCCAACGTCATCTCTTAATGAGAATGAAGTTGCCACGCTTTTCAACGTTATTCGTCAGCTAAAAACAGAGGGCGTTTCTGTAATTTTTGTCGGTCATCGACTCGATGAAATCTATGCCATTTGTGATCGTGTCACCATCATGCGCGATGGGCGCACAGTAGAAGAGCGGGAGTTACGCACTATTGGCAAGGTAGAGCTGGTTGCTAAGATGCTTGGTAAAGAATTGGGTGAGGTGCACCGAAGTGGGCAAACTGGTTTTAATGCCAACGAGCATCATGCTGAGGAGAAGGTTCTGCTGGAAGCAGAGGGACTACGGCGTGGTCGTGTGTTGCAAGGAGCAAGCGTTGAGGTCCATGCAGGGGAGATTGTTGGGCTGGCAGGCTTGCTTGGGTCAGGGCGTACAGAGGTTGCGCGTTCCATTTTTGCTGCCGATCCTATCGAGGCTGGTGAGGTGCGGATAGATGGTCAGCAAACGCACTTTCACTCGCCTGCCGATGCTATTCGTGCGGGAATTGGTTTGTGTTCTGAAGATCGCAAGGCTGAAGGTATTATTCCATATTTATCAGTACGTGAGAACCTGACTCTTGCAGCTCTACCCGTACTTTCACGCAATGGTATTGTGTTACGCGACAAGCAACAACAAATCGTAAACACGTTCATTGAGCGGCTTGGCATTAAGACAGCCGGACCTGACCAGAAAATCCGCGAACTCTCTGGTGGCAATCAGCAAAAAGTGCTTTTAGCACGCTGGCTCTGTCTCAATCCTAAGTTGCTTATTCTGGACGAGCCAACACGTGGTATTGACATTGGTGCTAAAGCTGAGATTCAACATCTGATCGATGAGTTGGCTGAAAAGGGTTTAGGCGTGCTAATGATTTCATCGGAGCTTGAAGAACTTACTGAGGGAAGTGACCGTGTTGTTGTCTTACGTGATGGGCAATCGGTTGCGACTCTTCCGCATAATCAGATCAGCCAGGATACTATTATGACTGCAATGGCACATGATGATGCCGCTCTTCAAACACCAGAAGAAACACCTGTACAAGAGCAAGCACCTGTATCTGACGCTCCGCTGGTCGTGCCTAAGCCTGCTTCATCTGACCAAACCTACTCTATGGACGAGGAGGTCCAGCATGGCAAATCTTGATCGCGTAGCCCCGCGACAACAAGCTATACGTCGCTTCTCCATTGCAAGACTCTTACGGGGAGGGCAAGCGTATGCAGTATTGGGTGCACTTATTATACTCATTATTTATAACTTAGTTTCTACACCGCGCTTCCTTACTCTTGATGGCTTAACAGAAGCTATCAATGTCAACTTACTCCAGGTAGCACCAATAGCAATAGTGGCAACGGGCATGACGCTCGTGATTGCCACGGGTGGTATTGATCTTTCAGTTGGTTCAATCATGGCTATTGCTGGTGCTACCGCACCCATTATCTTTCTTAGTACTCTTCCACCGTTAAACAACCCGTTTATCGGTATAACGTTGGGTATCAGTGTGCCGCTTCTCATCGCTGGCATTTTTGGACTATTCAACGGCTTGCTTATAACAACATTTCGCATTCAGCCCATCATCGCTACACTCGTGCTCTTTATTGCGGGGCGGGGCATTGCACAGGTCATATCGAATGGAAATATTCAAGTGTTTCGTGGTTCCAATTTTGTGTTTCTTGGGAGCGGGCGAATACTCAATATTCCTGTTCAGGTGATCCTAATGGTCATCATTATTGTGACTGTCGCATGGGTTGTACGCACCACCACTTTTGGTCGTTATCTACTTGCTACTGGAGGAAACGAGGCGGCTTCGCGTCTATCAGGCGTACCCACTAGTCGTGTAAAGCGTACTGTCTATATTATTAGTGCAATGCTTGCAGGTCTAGCGGGTCTTATTATTGTAGCGATTAATTCGTCGTCAGACGCCAATAATGTTGGTCTCAATGGAGAGTTGGATGCAATTGCAGCAGTGGCTGTCGGTGGTACTCCCTTTACAGGAGGACAGGCAAGTGTTTGGGGTACACTACTTGGCGCGCTACTCATTCAGCTTATTCGCTTTACGCTGGTTACGAAGAACATACCATTGCCAGTGGCACAAATCATTAACGCTGCAATCATTCTTTTTGCTGTCTACTTACAACGTGAGCGTAAGTCGTAACGGTTAAGGAGTAAGGATACTATATTATGGCAGAAATCGTCTCGGCGAAGGGCGAACGGAGCGCGTGGTTAGCGAATGGTTTTGTACGAAGTCGGCTCCTTTTGCAGCGACAAGGAGCAATGATAGTCCTTGTCCTTCTCATTGTGTTTGCATCTGTGCGTTACGACGGCTTTCTGACGCCCTTTAACCTGTTTCACCTGCTTTCATACAACTCGCTTTTTGGTCTTATTGCACTTGGCATGACGTTCGTTATCATGACCGGAGGCATTGATCTTTCAGTCGGCTCCCTTGCTGCATTATCAAGTGTTGTAGCAGCGCTCATAAGTCCTCATGGCTTGTGGCTAACACTTGCGGCTTGTATTGGCGTTGGCCTCGGTGTTGGAATAATTAATGGTTGTGCTATTGCGTGGTTGAAGATTCCACCATTTATTACAACGTTAGCTATGCTTCTAGCTGCACGCGGTTTAGCCTTACTACTCTCCAACAATGCCTCCATTGTTGTCGATACAACCAGCGACTTTAACGTGCTTGCTCAGAATTTTACCTTTGGCTTCGATATATTTGGCATTGGAAGCATCCCTATAGCAGTTGTAATACTTATTGTGGCTTATGCAATTGGCTCAATTGTGCTAAACTTTACACGCTTTGGACGGCACGTATTGGCTGTTGGTGGCAATGAAGAGGCAGCACGTTTGATGGGCTTGCCTGTGGAAAGAATTCAGTTTACTGTCTATATCGTGAGCAGTATATTAGCTGCTTTGGCAGGGGCATTGTTAGCAGCACAAACCTTTAATGGTCTACCAGCGGAGGGAGTCGGCTGGGAGTTGACCGCAATCGCAGCGGTTGTAGTGGGTGGCACCTTGTTAAGTGGCGGCATGGGATCAGTGCTTACATCATTGGTTGGTGTCCTCTTGCTTGGTCTTATCTTTAATATCCTAAACTTTGAAAACGGAAGAGGGCTGATTAGTATCACTTCCTTCTGGCAATCGGTTATTCGTGGCGCATTTCTGCTTGTCGTCGTCATCTTGCAGAGTCGCTTGACTCGCACTCCTGGAAAAGCAGACCTGGGTCGTACTACATAAAGGTGTTTCTAGCAGGTTGCATAATCTGGGACAGATATCCCTACGAAAAGAGATGTATAGTGATTATCACAGATGTCACCACTATCAAGCTCCGTTTTCCTATGACTGTCGCTATGGCTGATGCTATTCATTATATGCCGGAACGTCCAACGCTTTTGGTGCAGGTGCATACGGATGAAGGCATCATTGGGCTGGGTGAAGCAGCTACGTACGGGGGCTTTTTAGAGAGTACAGAAGCGCTCATTGTGGGAGAGTTGCGCCGCACGATTGTTGGTCAGGACCCGTTTAGGGTCGAGCGATTGTGGCAAATGATGGCGACACGAGCGCAACAGCGTGGGCGTCGTGGCATGCTGATGATGGCGATGAGCGGTATCGACATTGCGCTGTGGGATATTATTGGGCAGGCAACACATACGCCTCTCTATCGTCTATTGGGTGGCTACCGCGATACGCTTCAAGCATATGCCTCCGCTGGCTTTTATGCACAGGATAAAGATGCAAATGCATTGGCGGAAGAGCTTGGTGGCTATGCTGAACACGGCTTTGGCTGTGTCAAAATCAAGGTTGGACGTCAACCAACCGCCCTATTGAATCCACTTGTAGATATGCCTGCTCCTGATTATGCTACGGTCACTTTTGAAGAGGATGTTGCGCGTGTTCAAGCAGCGCGCAAAGCTATTGGACCCAATGTCAAACTTGCCATTGATGCGAACAATGCCTGGACGCCTTCGTTAGCTTTGAAATTTATGGGTGCGGTTGAGGACCAGGATATCTATTGGCTTGAGGAGCCTGTCACTACTGAAGACCTCAATGGGTCAGCACTGGTTGCACATCAGCTTACCACGCCTGTATCTGGATATGAAACTGAAACAGGCTTACCTGCATTTCGCGAACTCATCGTGCGTCAGGCTGTAGATATTGTGCAACCAGATGTGATCTGGTCTGGTGGTATTACCGAATGTCGCAAGATTGCAGCATTTGCACAGGCGTATGGCCTACCCGTTATTCCACATGTCTTCTCTTCCGCGGTCAGTAGCATCGCCAATATGCATTTCATTGCTGCAATTCCTAATGGAAGTTGGCTTGAATGGGATCAAAATCCGAATCCTCTGCGCTCTGATCTCTTTGAGGAGCCGCTCACCCTTGACAATAGAGGCTATGTGCGACTTCCAAATCGACCGGGGTTAGGTGTGAAGCTCAACCAGGCAACGATTGATCGTTATCGTATCGACAAACATACTCCGTGAGATCAAGAGTACTTGTATAGCGATTTTATGTTTATTCACACATTCAAGGGAGATTTTTCATGAGATTAGAAGGCAAGGTTGCCATTGTCACAGGTGGAGCACAAGGTATGGGACGCGCCATTGCATTGCGCTACGCACAGGAAGGTGCCAAAGTTGTCATCGGCGATCTGAAGCATGTAGATGCTCAAAAAGTCGTGGAAGAGATTCAAGGAAATAATGGGAAGGCGCTAGCTGTCGCAGTTGATGTCCGCGATCAGCAGCAAGTGCAAGCGTTGATTGATGCGGCAGTACATGAATTTGGGGGACTTGATATTCTGGTCAACAATGCAGGTGTTGGCAAAATTATTCCTTTTTTGGAAACGACGGAGCAGGACTGGAATTTTATGTTCGACATCAACTGTAAGGGCTTACTCTGGTGTAGTCAGGCTGCTGCACGTGTGATGATTCAGCAGGGGCGAGGTGGAAAAATCATCAATCTCGCGTCTCAGGCTGGAAGACGCGGCGAAGCATTTGTGCTTGCCTACTGTGCAAGTAAGGCGTGTGTGATCAGCATGACGCAATCCATAGCCCTCGCGTTAGCAGAGCATAAAATTAATGTCAATGCTATCGCGCCAGGAGTTGTCGATACGCCGTTCTGGGAAGAGGTTGACAAGCAATTTGCTAAAATCTCAAACTTGCCCGTTGGTGAACCAAAGCGCCGTGCTATTGCGTCGATTCCTCTGGGACGCATAGAGCAACCCGATGATGTGGCAGGTGTTGCGGCCTTTCTTGCATCAAGTGATGCTGACTACATAACTCAACAATGTCTCAATGTCGATGGCGGTAACTGGCCTGGCTAACTAGCAGAAGGAAGCATTTATGAAACTAGCACAACGTGTGGCTATCATCACTGGTGCAGGATCAGGCATTGGTCAAGCCATGTCGCTACTTTTCGCTCGTGAAGGGGCGCGGTTACTGATCGCAGATATAAACGAGGACGCTGCAAAAGAAACAGCCAGTAGAGTTATTGCGGCTGGTGGGACGTGTGAAGCTCTCCGGGTTGATGTATCGCAGCCTGAACAGGTTCGACACATGATTGAGCAGGCACAAAGCATCTATAGTCGCCTTGATATCCTGTGCAACAACGCTGGCATTGGTTCAATAACCGATGTGGTTGAGTGTGAGCCAAACGAATGGGATCATGTGATGACCATCAATGTAAAAAGTGTCTACCTTGGCTGTAAGTACGCTATTCCCACAATGGTTGCTCAAGGGAGCGGAGTGATTATCAACACCGCTTCGATTGCTGGTATGGTCGGTCTTGTCAAGCGTGCGGTCTATAGTGCAAGCAAGGGTGCAGTTATTGCTTTGACACGCCAGGTAGCCATCGAATATGTAGAGCAGGGTATCCGCGTCAATTGCCTCTGTCCGGGAACGGTTGATTCTCCGTGGGTCGGACGGTTACTTAATCAAGCTGATGATCCTACTGCAGAGCGTGCATCACTCGTTGCCCGTCAACCAATGGGGCGTTTAGGTACGCCAGAAGAGGTCGCTGCCGCAGCCCTGTACCTTGCCTCGGATGATGCCGCATTTATTACGGGTACAGGGCTAGTAATCGACGGCGGTTTGACAGCGCGTTAGGCAGCTAGAAAGAAGACTGTTATGTCAACACATACAACGCTAAACAGTTATCAAATGCGTATTGGTGGACAGTGGCGGAACGCGACGGGAGGACAAACACGTCCTGTGCTTAATCCAGCTACAGGTGAAGCGTTTGCCGAAGTGCCTGAGGGGACGCGCGAAGATGCCCATGCCGCTCTTGAGGCCGCTGCGCTTGCTCAACCTGCATGGGCAGCTTTGTCAGGTGTACAACGGGCTGCATATGTCAAGCGTATCGCGGCTTTGATTCGTGAGGATGCTGATCGGCTAGCACGACTGGTTGTGCAGGAGCAGGGCAAGCCGCTTTTTGAGGCACAAGGTGAGATTGGTGGAACCGCTGAATTCTTTGATTACTTTGCCACCTTTGCTCGTGCTGCTACAGGCGAAATCATCGCTTCGGATAGTCCCAACGAGGATATCTGGATTCGTAGTGTTCCCTATGGAGTTGTGGTCGGCATCATTCCCTGGAATTATCCAGCGGCACTGTTTGCGCGTAAGGTGGCACCTGCTCTAATGGCTGGTAATACTATCGTTATTAAGCCTCATGAAGACACACCACTCAGTGCGCTTGTACTTGCGAAAATCATTGAAGTGGCAGGTGTTCCCGCGGGTGTCGTCAACGTTGTCACAGGGTCTGGCACAGTGGTAGGCGATGCGCTTGTTCGTGACGATATTACGCAACTTGTTACCGTGACAGGCTCAGTGCGGGCAGGTCGGCAAATTCTTGAGGCTGCCGCGAGAAATATTACGGTGGTGTCGCTCGAACTTGGTGGCAAGGCTCCCTTTATTGTGATGGATGATGCAGAGATGGATGCTGCAGTTCGCAATGCCATTACCGCACGGTTTATGAATTGTGGACAAGTGTGTACCTGCAACGAGCGTACATATGTGCAGCGACGTGTTTTTGATCAGTTTCTCGAACGCTATGTCGCAATGGCGGGCAAATTGCGTATAGGTGATCCGATGCAGCCGGGAACCGAGCTAGGGCCAAAGATAAATCTGGTCGAGCTTGAGAAGATTGAGCGTATGGTGGGACGTGCGCAAGAACAAGGCGCACAACTTGTCATGGGTGGAAAGCGTCCTGCTGGTGAGCAATTCCAAAAAGGCTTCTGGTACGAGCCAACTGTGCTCACTCATGTCCGTAACGATATGGATATCATGCAGCAGGAGGTCTTTGGGCCGATCACGCCTATTATGCCTTTTGACGATTTTGAGGAGGCTATTGCGCTTGCTAATGACACTCGATATGGATTGAGTGCGTATCTCTTTACAAAAGATATCAAGCGTATGATGCGGGCTGTGCAGGCAGTTCGTTTTGGCGAGATTTACATTAACAAGATTGGACCAGAGCAATTACAAGGCTTCCACACAGGATATGGCTTGAGTGGTCAAGGTGGTGATGATGGCACACATGGCTTTGACCATTACCTACGCAAAAAGACGGTCTACGTTAACTATGCAGACACACCAGCCCCCAATCTCATGCCCTATCCAAATTAGCCGATCTCATAGCTGATGCATGTGTCTAGGATGGAGCTATTCGCGTCGTTCTGTAGTACATGGTCAACGTTCATTTGGTTGTGTACTACAGAATTCATTATGTGATATATAACGGAGCACGTCACGTTAATTCAGAAATATCTGGTGCTCTGATTGATATCGGATATACCATTCCTGTCAGGTAACACCTCTACCTGCATCTTCCGCGGAGTAATCTGCTTATTCTCTAGCCCACAGATAAAGGTGCTTGCTTTTATCGTAACTACTGGTAAAAATGCAGTACCCTATGTAGCATGACTATATTCTGCTACATAGGGGACGGTAAACGGTCCATCTGGCAAGATAGCGACACGTGCGGCCGAGCCACCAAACTGTTGTAGTACTTGATGAATTGTCTGTTGTAGGTCGGGGGCTGGCGTGAGTTTTGCCATACGGACAACTTCGTCTGGTAAGGATGAGTGCAGGTATACTTCGGCTTCTAGCTGTACAATGGCTTGCTTTTGGACCTGCCATTGGTCATGCATCGTGAAATTCGGGCTATTAATCAGGTCAAGCAGGGCATGGGGAGTATCGCGCATCTGGAGCAGCGTCTTGTAGTTGCCGTGATTGGGTAAGCCATCCCTGCATTCAGAGACCGTAATGATTGCACCACCTTTTCGTACAATCTGTGCCGCCGCAGTCATTCCTTTGACCGTTTGATAGAGATTTTGGTCAAGCGGATAGCCACTGTTACTGGTAATCACAATATCAAAAGGCCTATCAACCGCTTGTGTTGCTGATTTTGCGATATCAGCGCAGCCAACGCGGTACGCTTCGATGTAGTCGCCTGCATAGACGCCTGTGATATGTCTCTCCTGGTCAAGTGTGACGTTGACCATAAACTCCGGTGGACACTTGCTTACACATTCCTGTATGCCTTGCTGCACAGGGTTTCCATCCAGTACTGCCCACGTTGAGCGAGGATGCCCGATAAGTTGTGCATTGTGCAATGCCTGTATTGTTTGTATACCTCCCAGGCCTGGAATAATGCCTTTTGCTCCACCAGAAAAGCCAGCGAAGAAATGCGGCTCGATGAAGCCTGTTACGATACGGAAGTCAGCCTCTCTATAACGACGGTTGACCCATACGGGTACATCGGCAGAGGTTTCCCCCAGGAATGTGAGTGTGTCAGGGTCGAATGCATTGTGATTGAGAATTTCGACGGTATCAACAATGTCCTGCCCTAGCATCTGAATAAGCTCCTGACGTGTGTTGCCACGATGTGAGCCTGTACCATTAAGAATGACAAAGTGCGAACGCGGCACGAAGGAGAGTGCTTCAAGGAGCCAGGGGACAATGCGCTCGTTTGGAGTTGGTCGTGTGATATCAGAAATCACGATGGCGATAGAATCTTGTGGTCGGATGCGCTCTACAAGCGCTGCGCTTGCTATCGGGGTGTGAAGAGCGGACATAAATACACTACGTTCGTCTGCTAGGGCAGGACTGTAACGTGGACGTATTACCGTTGTGTTCTCTGGTACACCTATCTCCAGGTGCGTACTTCCATAGGGAATCCGAATGTTCATGTAAAAACCCTCATTTTCATCAGCCTTATGTCTGCTACACGTTGTACTTTACTTTGCTTCGAGTATAGAAGCCTTTTGTGGAATTTGCAAGGTACTGAAATATTCGGGTCTCTATCCTTCCGGGGGAAACTGATGAAAATGCAGGGAGACCGCCAGGGTCTCCCCTACACGTCGGGTTCTACGAAGATGTAGGGGAGACCCTGGCGGTCTCCCTGTTTCCCCCGGAAGGATGGAGAGCCAAATATTCTATCCCGTACGTTGATGTGCTACTCGCCAGACTTGATGAGACGTGGTACACTAATAGCTAAAAGTTATAAAGTTGTACTTGTGCGCCTTTTCATAATGTTTGAATTGTGCGCTCATTTTCCATTGCATCTTGTCTTCTCTTAAGCAGGGAGGAACGAGAGAAGTAGTAGGGATGTTACGTTCTTTTTATGCCATGACGATGCCAGGGTTAGAAACGCTGGCATTTAGCGAGATACGTGCGAAGATGCCAGATGCTGAACTGGTCAAGTTTGCGCGTGGTATCGCTCTTTTTCGTACCGCAACGCCTCCAGGTGATCTGCTACAATTGCGTACTACCGAGGATATCTTCATCACGATTGCACATATTACAGGACTAGGGCGTGGGCGGGATGCGGTGCGTGTGTTTCATAGTGCCATGTTGAATGTAGAGGCCATGAATGCAACGCTTTCCGTTTGGCGCCGCGCTCATAAAGCTATACAGCCAAAGACGTGGCGAGTTGTGAGCCAGATGGTCGGCACACACGATTTCCGTCGTACAGACGCAGGTCAGGCGGTAAGCGACGGACTCCGACGTATTATGCCGCGTGGCATGCGTCTCGTCGATGAAGAGGCCGACATTGAGTTCTGGCTTTGGGTTGGTGGAAGCGAAGCTCTGGTAGGACTGCGTGTCAGTGATGCTAGCATGCGGCATCGTACATACAAAAGAGAGCACTTACCCGCGTCACTACGCCCAACGGTTGCCGCATCGATGGGTTGGTTGGCCCGACCTACAACTGAGGATGTTGTGCTTGATCCGCTTTGTGGTGCAGGTACCGTCGTGATCGAGCGAGCATTGCTCGCACCCTTTAAGAGTGTGAGTGGGAGTGACATCCGTGAAGAAGCTGTAGCAATGGCAACGCGTAACGCACGAGCGGCCCATGTCAGGGCTACATGGTCGACGTGGGATGCTCGATCATTGCCACTTGAGGACGCTAGTGTCACACGTATCATCACCAATTTGCCTTTTGGTAAGCAGATTGGTACACACGAGGAAAACACACGTTTGTACACAGAGTTGGCAAAAGAATTCAGTCGTGTGCTTGCCAGGGACGGATTGCAGGTAGCACTCACAAGCGAAGATCGGCTCTGGGAAATGGCTCTTCGTGATGCTGGTTGGCGTGTCACGAAGAAAGTCGTGTTGGTTGTTCTGGGACAACCTGCGAGTATCTTCGTGGCTGAACAAGCCAGGTAACGTGAACTATGTTTTAACATAGTTTGTGAAATTGTACACGAAAACGACTTGTTATAGTCAATAAATACATAGTTTGAGTATGTGAAAGGAGACTACTCCCTTGGGTAGTGCAACAACTGCCGATTTTCGTAACGGCATGGTTATACGTTATAATGGTGAGCTTTATACTATCACCGAATTTCATCACGTCAGTCCTGGCAACTGGCGTGCCTTTGTTCGCACCAATTTAAAGAACCTCAAGAACGGACGTGTGATTGAGCAGCGTTTCCGTGCTGGTGAAGATATCGATGAGGTGCGTGTTGAGCACCAGAACTGGCAGTTTCTGTATGTCGATGGTGATGAGTATGTCTTCATGAAAGCAGTTCCACAATTGTAGGTGGACGGGTATAAATCTCGCGGCGCGGCTCTACACCTTGCCTCCATATCTTGACATGAATACCGAAGAAAATCACTGCTTCCCGATAAAAATGAAAATCCGGTGTAAACTGTGGATCGTCTAATTTTTCCCTCCATTCTTGGCATTGCTTGTGAAACTCAGTGATACGACGGGCTAAATTATCGCGCTTTTGTTGCGCTTGTTGTTGATTAGCAAGGTCTTTCCTAGCCTCTTGTTCCTGCTGTTCAAGTTCTGTTAAATCTCTACCTAAAAGCGCAATGGTTTGTTCACTGAGATTTCCTTTCTTCATCTCAGTGCTGAGATTAGTCCGTAGCCTTTCCTGGTCAAGCAGAATTTGATTGAGCTTTTCGATTTTCTGCTGTTGCTGTTTGCTGATCGGGTTCTCAGCAAGCAATTGTTTGATTTTTTTGTCTACCTTTGTAGGGTCATGAAGAAGTTTTTCAATATACTCTGCTACCTCCTCGTCTAAGAGATCGACAGAGATTACGCACCCTGGGCACTTCCCGTTTTCCAGGTTTGGCCTTGAGCATTTGTAGGAAAAATGATTTGCTTCCTTACCTGATGCAAGGGTATATGACTTCGGTAAGGGAGAAGCTGTCCGACCACAATAACCGCACTTGGCAAACCCACCCCGTAACAAACAATCCTTCGATACTTTGTTATTGCGGGTTGCGATTTTTTTGTTTAGGGGTGCCCGTCTGTTTGCTTTCTCCCATAACTCTTTTGTCACGATTGCGGGAACTGGCACGATTATATGTTCCTCCGATGGGGTTAGTCTCTGAATTGGCCGTTTGCGACCTGGAACTCGTACCAGTACCGTTTGACCATAACGATACTCACCATAGTAAATTGTGTCCTTTATCATCCTGCTAAGGTTCATCCGTTGCCAACAAGGTTTCTCTTTCATCCCTTTATGCCGTATGCCTCTACCCACAAGAGCCGTTGGTACTCCCTTTTCGTTGAGGATAGCGGCTATCTGGTTCAAAGAAACACCGTTTGCTACCGACTCAAAGATAAAGCGCACTACCATAACTTCAGTCCACTCAACACCATCTTTATCAATATAAATGACATCCAGATTTAGTTCGTAACCAATAATAGCACCCTTGTCGCTCCTGACATATTTGTACCCGTAGTGTTGGATTCCGTTTCCAACTACCTGTGGCGGGGTATCCTCTTCAAAATTGCCGAGTGCCTTTTGCCGTCTTCCGTTTGTCGTTCGGCGTACCGTATCTAGAATCTCTTCTTCTGCCTTGAGTCCCTTACGCATTCGTGCTGCCAGTCCTTCAAAGCTATCATCATCGGAGTGATCGGAAGGTTCAGTTGTGAGGATATGAATGCCAAAATCGCGTAACTGCATGCGGTACAATTCGCGGGCTACGGCTTTTCGTCCTAGCCCCCTATCAAGCACGTCCATACATAACACATCAAATTCTTCCAGCTCTGCCATGTGAAGGATACGGTCAAGTGCCTCCCGATACTGATAATCTAGTCCAGTGTAGGTGTCACGAATGACATCGACTACATAGAGCATGGTTGGCTCTATTATGTCTTCTCTCACTCCTCTTTCTTGTGCCGTATGAGAAAACCTTTTCGCTTGTTTAGCGGTTGAAACTCTGGTTAATATTAACGCTCGTAATCCTCTGTACTTTTTATATTCTGGTTGATAGACCATAATTATATAACCTCTTTTTCATTACTCAACCTCTTTGACGATAGATTCACCATCATCAAAGAGAGAGTATATGTGTATCTTTGCTATTTTGCATAAGCAGTAGTACGAATGCGCTGGACGGGCTGATAGTAGGTGCTTTGTTCGCATGTCTCGCTATTAACAGTGTGTGTCACTTCCCATGCTGTATTGCCTGGAACCGTTGCGCGAATACGAGCAAGAGGCCAGTAATAGGTTCTTCGTTCGCCCGTTTCACTATTGATACTGTGTGTCACTTTCCATCTTCCATCTATACGTGTGAGGTTTTCGAGTTGTGCAGTTTGCGCGTTGCGCTCGTGTTGGCATTGTAAACAGGTGCAAATGCTGCTAGAATGGTTGCTGTAGAATGGGGTATGAAGATTGAACATTAGTGTACCTCTTTCTGCATAAGGCTAGTTACGAGCTAGCCTTTTTTGCTTGTATCCTGGAGAATTTTTTTGCTTTTATTGTTGTGTTTATGCATCATGCATAATACCGCTTGCTTGCTTCATATGCATGATGCAGAATGGTTACAATTTGCTATCGCTTCTTTAAGAAAGCGAATATGATTATCACTACAAGGATTGCCACTAACCAAGCTGTCTGTATGTGGATTATGATAAGTTGCCCTGTTGCTGATGTAGCGATATCCATTAGTTATTCCCCCACTTATAGCCGTTTCCATCAGGCACGAGGACAGCAATATACGTGCCGTTTACAGCAACTTCAATCTTTGCCCCGTTCGGGGTAAGAGTGACAAGCGCATGATTAGCCACGCCGCCGATGGGTGTTACTAACACTTGGTTATGCTGATTATCTGCACTGCTAATAACAATGCGTACTTTGTTGTCTTGCTCTTGTGTGATGAAAGAACGCCCGTTTATGTCGTAGGTTGCAATACGAGCATCACCATAGCGTACCTGTTCAATCGCACTGTTTATAGCAGGTAGCACTAAGCCATTGACGAGGAAAGCGACACACAAGACAAGCACAACCCATAGGAGAAACCGTGTTCCCCCACTGACACGGCGTGTAGTGACAGGGGCTATAGGGGATGCGATAGGCTCAGTAGTATGGGCTTTCTGTTCGCTTGCAGGAGTTTGTGTACTTCTGAAGCGTACCGCGCTACGAGGCATCTGATTGACGCTGTTATCGTCGTATTGTTCTTCCACGTCGGTTGTACTCTGTGCAGGTTTCGATGCTCTTGGGGGTACTGTAGATGTTTTCTGCATGTTGATATCACCTCTGATACTAAGTCCCTCATCTGTACGTATCTGTAGTGAGAAACCTAAACTGATAGATTGTCGGTTCACAGTGTTCTCTTGCGGCCTTGTGTCTGCAATACATGAGGCCGTTTCTTCGTAGTCGATCATCTTCTATCTAACTCCTTATGAGTGCTACAGGCTACGAGTAACGCATTTGCAGGGTATTGTCTTGTACAATAGGCACAATAGACTTTACTTCCACAAAAGGTACATATTCTCTCTCCGTTTGCAAGTGTAGGAATGAAAGAGCATCCGTACATTTTGTGTTCTGCTGCTAGTTTGGTACGTTGTGTGACTGATAACCTTTTGCTCATCCCACAATCCTTGTGTACGCATCGCGCATTGTTTCAAAAGCTTGTTCTTCTCCTACATGTGACGATAACTCATCCTCACTAACTATTTACTGTTAAGAAGGGTATTTGCCTATCCTTGTCTCCTCTCTGCTGTATTCGTTAAGAATGGTATGTAATTATTATAATAACCTATAACATAGCAAAAAATCAAGGTATTCATGTAAGTATATTGGTATTTAAGGGTGATTGACGAAAATTTACCATTTGGTCTATAATAGTACCAAAAGAAATGTAGGTGTAACTATGACTGATATAGAATGGTTGTCTGTTGAGGATGTAGCACGATTGCTAGGAAAGACTCCCGACACGATTAGAGCATATATACGACAAAAGAAATTAACTGCGTATCGGTTTGGTCGGGATTATCAGATTAAGCCAGAAGATTATGAGAACTTCGTAGAAAGTCGGCGTACTGTACCAGAACAAGATGACAAAGATTAATAGCAAAAGCAAGCAAGCGGATTTATGCATCGATGCATAAATCCGCTTGCTTGCTACTATTTTAGCTTACTTACTAATGTAGTTTATGCTATAATGAGGTATGATTACATACACTTATTTACACACTAAGCTGCTCACTCAAACAACACATGTCAAAATTGTGGACCAAAGTATATTCACTTTGGATTTGCCCTCTAACGCTAAAGTCGCTATAATGGAAAGTTGAAAAACTGGTTCTAACCAGACAACCGATAGATTAAAGTAAGAGAAAGGTGTAACACTACTTGGTTACCACGACAACCACAGATTTCTATAACGGCATGGTAATCCGTTATAATAATGAATTGTATACCATCACTGAATTTCATCATAGAAACCCAGGGAATTGGCGCGCATTCGTGCAAGTGCGTATGAAGAATCTCAAGAACGGGCGTGTGTTGGAGCAACGTTTCCGCGCCGGTGAAGAGGTTGAAGCTGTGCGTATTGAGCATCAGAACTGGCAATTTCTCTATGTCGATAGCGACAACAGGTACATTTTTATGAATACCGAGACCTTTGACCAGCAGCCCGTGGAGAAAGAGCGTTTAGGCGATGGAGTGAAGTTTCTCAAAGAGCAGGATGTTGTAGAGATGCTGGTTGATGATAATGAGAATATTATTTCTATTGAACTGCCTAATTTCCTCGAACTGACTGTTGAGAGCGCAGAACCTGGCGTACGCGGCGACACCGCCAACAACGTAACCAAGCCTGCAACACTGGAAACGGGATCTGTGATTAACGTGCCTTTGTTTGTCAATCCAGGTGACAAAGTGCGTGTTGACACACGTTCAGGTCAGTATGTTGAGCGGGTAAAGTGATAAGAACTCAAAAATTGAGGGTGATGCATGGTGCATCACCCTCAAAAATTATCAATTTCCTGACAAATTTTCATTTTTGTTTTGTGAAATTTCTAAACGGGCTTCTCAGGCCACACTAGCAGGTATTCTATATTGTGGAACGTTATTGATGAATACAGAAACCTACGATCAGCAGCCCATTCCAAAGGCAATGCTGGGGGACGCGATCAAGTTTCTCAAAGAGCAAGACGAGGTAGAGATGCTCGTCGATGACGACCATATTATTGCCGTTGAGTTGCCAAACTTCCTGGAACTCAAGGTTGAAAGTGCTGAGCCAGGAGTACGTGGTGATACAGCGAATAACGTCACCAAACCTGCCACATTGGAGACAGGAGCGGTGATAAACGTTCCTCTCTTTGTCAATCCTGGTGACAAAGTTCGTATTGATACACGCACAGGAAAATATGTTGAGCGTGTAAGATAGTTTCACCTTCTTGTAAAGAGGACGTGTTGTGAGAAACGAATGTTTTTCGTGACACGTCCTCTTTCTGCTTTTCTTCCTACTAACGCCTGTGTGCTATAAGATGAATACCATTTTTAGGGCGGATTGTAATTGTGGGTACAAGTTCGAGTGGCTCATGAGAGGCAAGAGTAAAGCGCCACTTTTGTGCCAGCGTCGCAAACACAAGACGTGCCTCTACCATTGCGAAGACGTTGCCAATGCACAGACGTTGCCCACCACCAAAGGGGAAATAGGCATAGCGTGGTATTGGCTGCTTTGACGCCTTATCCCAACGTTCGGGTCGAAAGGCTTCCGGCTCTGTATAATATTGTGCATCATGATGTACAACCCACGGCGAGAGCAGCACAACAGTCTTAGGTGCAATAGCGTATCCCCCGATTTCGTCAGCAACCTTACAATCTCGGAAGACACCCCACACAGGAGGGTAGAGCCGCATTGCTTCTGTAATAACCTGCTCCGTGTAAGGAAGACGCTGCAAATCCTCCATCGTAGGTGTCCGACCTGCTAACACCTGTTCAAGTTCTTCATGAAGTTTTACTTCGACATCGGGATGCTCTGCCAGGAGTAGCCAGGTATACGCGAGTGTTAACGCTACGGTCTCATGTCCAGCAATATAGAGATTGACTACCTCATCACGAAGCTGCTTATCTGTCATCCGACTACCATCCTCATCCTGGACATGAAGCAACATAGAGAGTAAGTCGCCATTATCTGTTTCTCGTCGCCGATGTTCACTGATAATTTGTCGTATAATCGCGTCAAGCTCCGCTAGTGCAGCATTATATTGTCGATTGCCAGAAGTGGGAAACCAGTCAGGAAACTGAATAGGCCGTACTGCTGCCGCGCTTACCTGATCTATCAGAATGTTAAGTACTCGACCAATTTTTTGTGCATCGTCCGCCAACTCAGTATCAAAGAGCGTTTTTAAGACAATTTCAAGTGATAATTGCATCATCGCATCGTGAATATTGAGTGTCTCACCATCGTGCCAGTTCGCCGCCATTTGCTGCGAAAGCTGTACCATCGCAGTACCATAAGAAGCGACGCGTTTGGCATGAAAGGTTGGTTGCATGAGACGACGCTGACGTAGCCAGAAGTCGCCCTCACTAAAAAGCAGTCCATTGCCGAAGAGACTCTTCCTGCGCTGAGTAAACCGAGACTTCTTATACCTGTCGTTGTGTGTTACCAACACATGTTCGATGTGATCTGGATGGCTCAGCATGTAAAGAGCCGTTGTTCCTAGACGGATTTGCATAATCGCGCCATACTCTTGAGCGCATCGTTGCAGGTACGCCAATGGCTCTTGCACAAATTCTCGCGCATTGCCAATGAATGGCTCTCCTTTGGGACCAGGAGGAACAGTTGTCTGTGTGGTAGTCATAGCTATTTTTGTTTCCACTTCCTAAAAAGATGTATGATAGAAGCATGCTTTCACCTGCTCTATAGACATCATAGCAGCTTTAAGCGGGGCATACCTCGTTGAACCTTCCTTCTACAAAACTTAAAAACATTTCCCTCTCTTACTTGTTGTGGTTTGGTGTCATCTATCGACCATCTTGATACGTGATATCTAGCGAGAATGTTATCTCAACACACATCAAGCATGTGTGTTGCTGTGCATGAACTTCATGCAGTTCTTTTTGTGTATCAAGCATAGATACATATTTATGTGAAGAAGGAAGAAAATATGACCCAGGATCAATCAAGCTCACGTCATTCACAGGAATCACAAGCTCAGCAACCAACTGTGCGTGAAACGGACTTACAACGTCCCTCTCAAGCGAGTGCTGAAGCGTATCGTGGTAGTGGCAAGCTTCAAGGAAAAGTTGCACTTATAACGGGTGCTGATAGTGGTATTGGGCATGCTGCTGCAGTTGCTTTTGCGAAAGAAGGCGCAGACGTTGCTGTTATATACCACGATGCCCATGAGGATGCACAACAGGTGAAACGGCAAATAGAAGCTGTTGGCCGAAAGTGCTTGACTATTGCTGGTGATGTCGGTGACGAGAACTTTTGTCAGCAAGCCGTAGAGCAAACGGTAAGCACGCTTGGTAAACTGAATATTCTCGTCAACAATGCTGCGGAGCAACATCCACAGCAAAGCATTGAGCAGATTAGTGCAGAACAACTTGAGCGTACATTTCGCACCAATATCTTTTCGATGTTTTTTATGGTTAAGGCCGCACTAAAACATCTTAGCAGTGGTAGTGCAATCATTAACACTACATCTGTCACTGCCTACCAGGGGGCTTCTAGCCTGCTCGACTACTCTTCGACGAAAGGGGCAATTGTTGCCTTCACACGCTCACTCTCTCTGTCACTTATTGAAAAGGGTATTCGCGTGAACGGAGTCGCTCCTGGGCCAATCTGGACACCGTTGATTCAGCAAACGATGCCACAAGAGCAGGTTCAACAATTCGGAAAAGACGTGCCAATGCAGCGTCCTGGTCAACCAGATGAACTTGCAGCTTCATATGTGTTCCTTGCATCTGATGACGGTTCATATTATGCTGGTCAAATTCTTCATCCCAACGGTGGTACTGTTGTAAACGGCTAGGAGAGTTCAACTACAAAGTAGTGAAACGAAAGAAGTGGGTAGCATCAGTCTTAACTGGTGCTACCCACTTCTTTCATTGCTAGGTGTCAGAGGTAGTGAGCTAGAAAGGCCCATACATGTGGACCGAGTACAAAGAGGCCGATAACTACTGAAAGCAGTGCATTGAGCAAAACCGCTCCTGCCGCAACGTCTTTTGCAATTTTTGCGAGTGGATGATATGTTGGGGAGGCGAGATCAACGCAAATCTCTATTACTGTGTTAAACATTTCAGCAACAAATACGCCTGTGATCGCAACAAAAATCATGGCAAATTCAACCGCGGAGATATGAAAAAAAATACCTACGAGAATAGCGAATGTTGCAATGATAGCATGCACACGTGCGTTACGCTGAGTACGCAGGGCATACCATAGTCCGTGAAAGGCGTAGCCAAAGCCTGCAATAAACTTAGCCCACTCGCTTTTTGATTGGTGGGTTGTAGGTGGTATTGGAGGTTGACTCATTGCACTTAGGCTTTCTGCCCCACCACTTGCAAGACCGACTGTTGAATGCTTACCATCGCTTGGTAGCCTGCCTCACTATGATCGTCATATCCCACAAGATGCAACACTCCATGAGAAAGGAGGTACAGCAATTCGTATACAGGCGTGTGAGCCGCTTCTGTCGCCTGTCGTACAAGTGTGGGCCACGACATAATAACATCACCGAGATTAGTTACCATATCTGGCGGGGTAACAAATGCTGGCACTTGTTGCTTTGCCTGAAGTGTAGTTTCATCTTCTGAAGGTGTCCATAATTGCTCTTTTGGAGCCACTACCAGTGGCTGATCTAAAAGTGGAAAAGAAAGCACATCAGTTGGCTTATCCTGCTGGCGATACTGTTTATTCATATCACGGATACCTTCATCATCTGTGATAAGCAGTGTAAGCATGATCGGTTGTGTAATATGCACGGCATTCAGCGTTTGCTCTACCACCGCATCTACAGGAGCAGATGCAAGCAATGCCTCAATGGATGCATTCTGTTGGTCACTTCCAACCGTGATATAAAGTTCTATTTGAGCATGTTCAGACATATCATACAAGCCTTTTCGTAAAAATTGCGTGTCTTCGTACAGATTTTTAGAAAAATTTAGGAAAAGAAAATACAGTTGCATCTCTGCCCAAAAATTATAGTGTAGACGTATTGAGGTGTCAAGTCTTTGAGTGCTTCATGCCTATCGCTTTTCCCGTACAGCTTTTTTGCCAAAGGCGATGGTAAAGACAAGAAAACCGATAACAATTATACTGACGAAGCTAATCATGCGGTCTAAAACAATGGCAGCAGCAGTGTGGTTGGCAACATCAGCGCCTTGATAAAACAAAGCAATCATTGCCACCATGCCGCCTTCGACGATTCCAACACCACCGCCTGTTGCTGGAACTACTGTGAGTAGTGCTTCACCAAGTCCGATAAAGACACATGCGGCTAGAATATGGATAAGATTGCCAGGAATTAAGCTCAATGCCATTGCCACGAAAAAGAAGCGCAATGCCTCACAAAACCACACACCGATTGTAAGACTTGCTAACAAAGGAAGGCGACGGAATGAACCAAGCATGCCCTCTTGTAAATGATAATATTGGCCTCTAAAACGTGCTGGAACGAGCTTTGCGATAAGCTCACGTGCTTGACGCAGGACGAATAGTGCTGCAATACCAATAATAACAGCGCCCAATGTGATCTCTAACGCTAAACGCAGTTCTGGCGGCAGATTTTCATGAAGACTGATAATAACAGCGGGAATGAAGAGTAACAGGAGGACAATCAAATCCAGGAGGCGCTCCGCCAAAATTGTGCCAACACCACGCGAAACGGAAACTCTTATCTCTTGTCGTAGCAGGTAGGCGCGGTAGAGATCGCCCAGTTTGGCAGGCACTATAGAGTTGGCAAAAAAGGAAATGTAGATAATCTCTACAATCTTCCAGAACGGAGGAAGATGTATACCGTTGTCTTTCGTGAAACCAACATTCTGTAAAAGAATGCGCCATCGCAAAGCTCTAAAAAGAAATGATGCGTAATAGACAAGAAATGCTGCTAAAAAGAAGAGGACGTTAGCTTGTTTAACTGTTGTCCACGTCTGTTTAGGGTCAATATGTGCCTTCTGTGCCAGGTAGACAAGGAGACCAACAACGATAACTAGTGGCACTATGGTACGCCAATTGAGAAGGCGTTTGCGTAGTGATAATTGCTCTCTCGTAATTTCTCTCTCTTCTTGCTTCTCACGTTGCAGAAGTGTTTCTTGTTTTTGAGCTATGGTTTCAGCTTGCTGACCTTCTACGTCTGGCCCACTAGAATTTGGTATATCATCTATTCTCAAAAATGTTGTCCTCCATTACTGATGGCTTCCGAGTTACTCCTGCTAAACGGATAAGAGCAATGATGAGTAACGCAAAGAGAATAGTCATTCCATGAACGTATAGATTGTCTACGAGATTATGGACACAGACACCGAGTAGAGAGGCGATAAGCCCTATTGCTAAGGCCCGATCATTGGTAATTATGCCAAGCATATTTGATGAGTGCGACATCTCAAATTTGGATAGTCCTGCTTTTGGTGTAGCTCTTTGTGCTTTCAACTGCAAATACTTTTTGCTCAGTGTTCTGTATGCATGCCCTGCTGCAACGAACAGAGCTACTAAGAGTAGTATGAAGGTAGTTAAGCCAATGATCCCCGTCTCTGCTGAGATATTGATGTAGTAGTTGTGTGCGTGATCCAGGGAGTTTACAAAGATAGTGACATGATACGGACCGTAGGCCGCTCCGTAATTCCCGATACCAACACCTGTGAAAGGATGATCCTCAAACATATTGATGCCCGCTATCCAATGAGCAAGGCGTTCTGCTGTCGAAAAATCCTGAGCACTTGGAAATTTAAACGAGATGGCAATGAGCCCAAGTTTACTTAATAGTGGTAATGTAAAGCGTTGCGGGATAACACCTGCAAGAAGTGCCGCGATAAGTACGAGTGTGCCAACTGCTCCCACTGCTGCTAGTTTGCGAAGCTGAGGAAATCCAATGACGAAAATGAAGAGGACTGCAATCGTGATTGCTATTTCTCCACCATTCGATTTTGTAAGATATTCAGCCACTCCCAGCGAGATTGCTGCTATGCCTGCTAGAATACGCGTAGCCCAATTGCGTCCAAGCAATGTCAGCGAGAGCGCAATGGGTAAAGACATATTAATATACCCAGCATAAGGATTGGGTTGGTTAAACGTACCGTAGACACGCAGACCACCATCACGAATGAAAGACTCTGGTCCTAGATTGAGAAAATTTTGTGCGTAGCCGTAGAACGCTTGTGAGATACCCGCGAGACACATAATCACGACAAGTGTCCATACTTGATTGCGAGTACGTAAATACCTTGCTCCTAACATGAGTACAGCCAGGAACTCAATCCATTTGATAAGGTCTTTTATACTAGCATTAATACTGTGCGCGGTTGCGGCAGAGATAACCATTGCGAAGAGAAGTGCTACTGAGGACGCCACGAGATAGCGAGGAAGAGGTGACTCCTCTTGATCTAAAGGACCGCTTCTTTGTAGTCCTTGTGAACGCAGTACAAAGCTTCCTAACCAACTGGCAATAAGAAGTATGACGAGAATATCTGTACTACTGACGTTCAAATTTCCTATGTTGATGGTATCAAGTGACCCCCACGGTATTGCAATTGGAAGCAGATAGAGTGCCACACGTGGACACAAAAGCGTCCAGATAACAAGCACCAAGTAGAGTGGGAGACGAATGTTCCAGTAGTTAGCACTTGGAAGCAGAAGTAGGCAAAAAAGCGCGAACACACTCCCAAGGAAGCCAACACTATTCGCGAACGTTGCATGTTCACGTACACGCGTAAGCATCTTTGTGACACGTGAGTCCCGCGATGCTGAAACACCTAGCCCTAACTGGTCTATGCCAGGATTATACATACGTGTGCATCTCTATCTTTGAACTTCAGTACAATACAGACCTATGAGGAGACCGTTGATAAATGAGTTGTATGGCTACGAAACCACTCTATTGTACGTCGTAGTCCATCTTCCATGCCAACGTTAGCATGCCAGCCTAATACCTGTTGTGCCTTTGAAATATTTGGACGCCGTCGCTCAGGGTCGTCGATACGGCTTGATTCATAAACAATAGGAGAAGATGCTCCGCAAAGGCGAATAATGGTCTGTGCGAATTCAAGGACTGTATGTTCTTCAGGATTTCCGAGATTAAAAACCTCACCTGCTGTTCCTGGTTGGAACATCGCACGAATGAGGCCGTCAACAAGGTCACTAACGTAGCAGATGCTACGCGTCTTCTTCCCATCGCCATAAATGGTCAGCGGCTCATTCTTTAGGGCCTGCGTGATGAAGTTAGGAATCATGCGTCCATCATTAACCTGGCTATTGGGGCCATATGTGTTGAAGATGCGCACGATACGAGCATTTAACTGAAACTGACGGTAATATTCCATCGTCAACGTTTCACCGAGGCGTTTGCTTTCGTCATAGCAAGCACGCGGACCAATTGGGTTTACATTGCCCCAATAATCTTCACGCTGAGGGTGGACTAAAGGATCGCCATAGATTTCTGAGGTAGAGGAAATAAGGAACATTGCATGCTGCCTCTTTGCCGCCTCGAGCATCTGATACGTTCCCTGGCTGTTCACAAGAATTGTTTCAATAGGATGATCCATGTAGCCGATGGGACTTGCTGGACTTGCCATGTGAAAAATTGCATCAGCCTCAAAAGGAAATGGCTGTGTGACATCATGTTGAACAAATGTGAAACGTGGATGCGTGCTTAAGGCATCGATATTTTGAGTAGAGCCAGTAAGCAGGTTATCGACACATAGAACGTTATGCCCTTCATCAATCAACCGCGCACATAAGTTGGAGCCAATAAACCCTGCCCCTCCGGTAACAACGATTTTCAAAGAGTTGGACCTCCGAATAATATAAAAAGAGCGTGTATTTCTTTTGGTAGATACTTCTTAAATGTATTGTACCTTAATGGCAAGACGAATTGGTACTATTAAGGTAACGATATAGGAAGATTATAGAGGGAAGGTACATGTGTTTACATCTTCCCTTTAAAAAACGTGAGAAGCCTTATTCTTTGGTCTTATCCTTAGCGTGATTGTCGATACTTCCATCTGCGATACAATACTTCGTCGCCCCAGCTAAGAAAGCCGCTTGTAGTGAAACCGTGAATGATAATGACTGCTAGCAGTGAGCGTGGATTTGGTTGTGCCAGGTATACGAGACTAAACACAAGACTTGCTAATCCTACACCACCAACACTACGCCAATTCCATTTGCCGAGACGGTGATAGAGTGTATAGGCTACTGTGCTAACAAGCCAACCTGGCCAGAGCCAACCTGTCCATTGCGTTACAGCAGCTAATACAAAGCCACGAAAAAAAAGTTCTTCCACAGGTGCATTGATAAGCAGGTAAAAAATGCCTTGAAAAAAATGATCGTTGAGCGTGGGCCAGCGAAACCATGGTCCAACAATAAGCATACGATATGTTGCCGCAAAGGCTGCCATCGCAGTACCAACAACCAACCCAATGATAAGCTGCTGAGGTACATCATACAGCGTTAAGCCTAAAAATGAGAGAGGAAGATGTAGAAGAGCAATGTAGAGAAAGGGGACAGCCCCCATTGGAATAATACGCATCAATATATCAGGCCACATCCAGCGCCATGAATCCGCAACTGTAGAACGGGCAACCTGCGTTGACTGTACCGATGACACGTTTGAACCTCTCCTGGGTAAAAAACCCTTTTGCGTTCGCGTTGATGTAGCCACCAAAAAACACCTACTTTTCCAGTTTACACTTTTTTGTGTTAAAGAATATTAAGCAAGTGTAATACAAACGGTGGTTACTTGTCTAGTGCAAATGCGCTTGAAGTTGCGCTGAACCTTCTTCGACCTCTTCTCTTGAGAAGTTACCTAGCAATAAATCCGCGTCATCTTTTACTCGTAACCGCTCGTAAAAAGCCTTTCCACGCTTAAAAAAAGCATTATCTACTGAATTTGCCTCTAGTACCTCGAAAAGTATATTCTCGGCTTTGTCATATTCGCCCATTTGTTCATAGTAAGGAAAGAGCATTTCCTTCATTGAAAGTGGTAACTCATAATCCTCAAGTTTGTTAAGTAGCTCTTGTATATCGTTATAGAAAGTTGTATCCTGCTGCTTAGTCGCTTCATGCGAAAGGGCAAGCAGATACAAGTGCAATGACTTGAGATACCGATAATAACTTTCGTTACTATTCCCCATTTCCTCGTAAATCTCACCTTCAGCTTTCAGCAACACGGCAATCCAGAGGCACTTGTCCACATTTAGCGCGCCTAGCGGAGAGATCGCTTGTATGAGCATTTCATCGGAAACGGAATTAATGAAGCGCGAGGTAAGTCCTGTCATTTGGAGAAGCAAATCGTCAACATAGATTAGCGCCTCTTCGTGCTTGTTGTACTCGCGCAAGTGCAGAATAATCGCCAGTGCCCGCCCAAATTTCTCCGCCATGCGAAGAATATAATCTTTGTTAATCATGCTATTCTTCTTAATTTATTAGAAAAAGCAACATGACAGGGGCAAGCCCTGTCATGTCCTCAGTACAGGATATTATGCCAGTTTAGCGATTGCTTGTTCGATGCGCTTCATGCTCACCTCACGTCCAAGCACCTCCATCATAGGAAAGAGCGGTGGAGTAGCATTACTGCCACTTACTGCGACTCGAAGCGTACCGAAGAATTGCCCGCGTTTCAAACCGAGCGCTATTCCCAACTCGTCCATCGCCGCTTCCATGATGGACCTATCCCACTGCTCTAAACCCGTTAGACAGTTGTGTGCCTGTACGAGCGCATCACGTGTCCGTGTGGCATCCATGCCTTTTTGCATGAGCATAGATGCATTGTATGTCAGTGCATCCTCAAAAAAGAAATGTGCTTTGGTTGCCTCACTCAGTGTTTTAAGCCGCTCTTGCTCAAGTGCCAGCACACGCTTGGTATATTCTGGGTCTAATGGCCGCTTTATGCTATCAGGAAGTCCGCCTGCGACCTCTGGACGCTCTAAGTAAGGTAGCGTTCGCTGCGTCAGATCGTCTAACGGCAAATTGCGAATATACACGCCATTCATCCAAATGAGTTTGTCTGGATCATAGATGCCAGAGGCGATACCTATACGATCAAGCGAGAACGCCTTAATCAGTTCATCGCGCGTGAGTATCTCTGTCTTGTCGTCGTAAGACCAGCCAAGCAGTGCCATGAAATTGAACACTGCCTCTGGAAGATACCCCTCTCGCTGGAAGTCTGACCAGGAAGGGGCATCGCGCCGCTTGCTCAACTTTCTTTTATCTTTGCCAAGGACAGTTGGAATATGATAGAGAAGCGGAATTTCCCAACCGAGAGCTTTGTACATCTGCACATGAAGTGGTGCACTTGATATCCATTCGTCACCGCGTAAAACGTGTGTAATGCCCATGAAATGGTCATCAACAAGATGCGCCAGGTGGTAAGGAGGCAAGCCACTTGTTTTGAGAATAATCATGTCATCCAGGTTTTCATTTTTGAAAACCATATCGCTGTGAATCTCGTCATGCACAACCGTCTCGCCATCAAGGGGCATTGCGAATCGCACTGTCCATGTCAAACCGTCAGCCTCGTTTGCTGCGCGCTGCTCTTTCGTGAGATAGCGACAGTGGCGATCATAGCGTGGAGGCAGTTTCAGCACCTCCTGTGCCTTACGCATGGCATCGAGTCGCTCTGGTGTGCAGTAACAGGGATAGGCATGACCAGACTCAATGAGTTGGTTGGCGTACTGCTGATAGAGAGCTTTACGTTGTGTCTGGTAGTAGGGACCATAGGGGCCACCAATGATTGGTCCCTCGTCAATGTCCATGCCAAACCAGTTCAATCCCTCAACCAGATGATCGACTGCTCCTGCTACTGTGCGTGTTTCATCTGTATCCTCAATACGTAGGATAAATTGACCTCCAGTATGACGAGCGTATAGCCAGTCAAAAAGCGCTGTGCGGAAGCCTCCGATATGCTGAAACCCAGTAGGGCTAGGAGCAAAACGCAAACGTGGCACCTTTTTTCCCTGAGGTGTATGCTGCTCCTGTGTGCGGTCGTCGATCTGTGTCATAAGCCGAAAAACCTTCTCCTTGTCATCTCCAACTATTCCAAACTATTGTAGCATAGTATGGTAGCATGTGGAAAGCAGTTTTTATGGCAAGCAACTACAACCTGGTTCCACCCCCTGCCGTACTACTGATAGATGAAGAACGGATACTTACGATGGAACATAGAGAAACATACAGTGATGTGTTAGCGCTATAGTGATGCGTAGCACTTGTTGTCTTATGAATGTATGTGGGGAGCATAAACCTATGCTGAATGAGCCGCGTAGCTTTCAACCTGACACTACACCACCCATAGACGAACACGACGAACCCACAGAGCCGATGTATCGTGCAGACGTTGATGCATTTGTTCCTACTCTTCCAAATAACGTTGCATTCTCTGATGAGGAAGGAGTTCCTTCTCCAAAGTCATTAACGCAACCATTTCCTCATCAATATGCTCAATCTCCTCCGATTGCATCAAACGGTCCTCAATACGCTCCCCCATTAGTTTCTACGTATCCCTATTTGCCTGCGAAGCCCGGAGTTCCACACGAAAATAGACCAGCGGGAGGAGCACTACCTGTTCAACTAGAGGTGGTAAACACACATTCGCAAGGACAAAGAGTACGCAGAAACGGAGTACCGCTTATGATCGGAATGTGCTTTGTGGCGATTCAGCTGCTTCTATTAGTTCGCTTTCTGCTCAAGTTGTTAAATATTTCCTCTGACATTGGCTGGGTAGGGGCAGTATACGGAGTGAGCAACGTGTTTGTATTGCCGTTTCGTGTACTCTTTTTACAACTAGCCATTCCTTTGCTTGTCACCGCAGAGTTGTACACATTGCTAGCAATCCTCGTCTATAGCATTGCTTCACGTATTATTGTGCATACCTTGAAAGCACTTTTGAAGACGCGCTAACGCGAGGCAGGTGCAGTAGTTGGAAGAAAGCAATCAGTGTTTGGGAAAGAAATTTCTAATCTTTCCCAAACTCGTCGAGTACATCTAGTGTGTTGATAAAATCTCGATATGCGTCGAGATTAGCCTCTTCCTCTTTGCTCACTTCCCCACGCCTCTGCTCGGAGCGTGTCAATGGTTTTTGAGGTTCGTCGTTTGACTCCAATGCGACTCCGGCACGCTCTAGCACACTCTCTTCTACATAGATAGGCGTCTTTGCACGAACAGCGAGCGCAATAGCATCACTTGGGCGTGAGTCAATCTCGACGTGTCTACCAGATACATCAAGGACAAGACGTGCATAAAAGATTTCGTCGATGAGATCGGAAATCACGATACTTTCCATGTTTGCCCCTAATTCACCTATCACGTTTTTGAGCAAATCATGTGTAAGCGGACGTGGTGAGTTTGTCCCTTGAAGTTCGACGGCAATCGCGTATGCTTCTGCTTGCGCTATCCAGATAAATAGATAGCGTTCTTGATTCGTTGCTTTCAAGATGACCACCCGCTGTTGCGTAGCCAGGTTTATTCGCACGCTCTCAACTGTCATCTCAACCATGTTCTTTTGACTCTCTTTCGTAGCCCTTGCATCCGTCGAATATGTATTGCCACTATTGTACACCTCTTAGAGTGTTAGGCGCAAATACTTTGGCATTTCTTTTGATGCATTGACCAATCTGTCCCATATTTCTCTTCTTGGAGTATAACAAAACTAAGGTAGTATTCCTAGTCCTATCTGATTGACGTTTAGACTAAAGGGTAGTAGCAGAACGTCGCATCCGACGTTCTGCTAGTGGGTGAGAGAAGTACTTTCTCAGAGTGGAAGAACGGAACAGATTTGGAATGTCCTTCAAGGACGAAGAAGGAAATCCCAAACCAATGTATGTCGTGAGGCATGTGGGGACCTGTTTATGAAGAAGGTGGTTACTGCCGCCAGCCATAGAGGTAACCGAGTGCAGATATCCCATCCCATTTCAGTTGAGTCGTGAAGCCAACTTCTTCCAGTCGCTTTTGAATATCATCATGGCTATATTGTGACAGGTGGTCATGAAACTCCATCGTTATTTTTCTCACATGCCCAAGGTACTCATCTGGTGTCGAAAAAAGAATTGCGCCTTCCGCGCCTTCGCAATCCAGCTTGAGAAAGTCGATTTTCTGTACGTTGTTACTATCCATAAACGCTTGTAGTGTTGTTATTGACACGTTAACATACTGCTTAAATTTACTTGGATCGAGATAGTCCAAGTCTTCATCTGTCTTATACTTTGCAATTTTTTCAGGAAGGATATGTTCATCTAAGAGGTTTTGTTTGCCATCATGAGGATTAACAAATAATTTTCCCGTTCCACTCGTATCTGAAACAGCAGAGTTATAGGCGACAACATTCTGTAAAGCATTTGAAGCAATATTTCTTTGCAATACTTCAAAATTAGCAGGAAATGGCTCAAAGGCATACACGGTATTTTTCGTTTTGGATGCAGCAAATAACGTAAATACGCCTGCGTTAGCTCCAATATCCAGTACGATGTCATTCTCTTCGATGAACAGCGGTGCTGGAGTGTAGAGCTGCCAGAAAAATATTTCATCTACAACCATTCTGGCGGACTCGACCGTCTCGATCTTTACACCGTTTTTTAGAACTAATTTATTACATTCTTGTCCACTAGCTCTTATCAAAGAGTATTCTAGCCAGTTCTTGTATTTCTGAGATGCGCGAAAGAAATAGAGTGCTTTGGTAGCTACGTTCATAGTTTTCCTCCCTTGATACGTCACAAAATAGTGTAATGTCTCTATGGTATTCATACCGTAGAACTATTTAAAAACTCTCGATAGCTTCTTCCGAGAGCTTTCATTATAAACAATGCGTAAGAGTCAAAAAAGGCTAAAACGGTTGAGATGTTGTTATAATATAGTTGTATTCAACTGAGAGAGTGAAGAAATGAACACACTTGGTATCAACTGGAATACCAGTATCTTGGAGCATCGTGATGTACGAACGGACCATTCGTACATCACGATGCTCCAAGCGAGAGGCTAACTAATGATTTACACATTCCTGCTGAAGTGAAGCAACAGGCGTTGGAGCGGATAGAAGAAAAGCCTGCCCTCTCGAAACAAGAGAGGGCAGGTGGTTCGCTGACTACAAACGATTGCGCATCATAGCCTGCAAGGAGTAGCGTCAAGACGTTGGAGCTGGCGCTGCCTCCGTTATTTGAGCATTGCGGTACTTTCTCAGGAGTAGAGCACAGGCATAGAATACTATTACTGGAATAAGCAGTAAGCGGTAGCCGATGAGCATGCTGAAGTATTCCATCGCACCTCCAACCATAATGCCCAGCAGATTTGATGCGAAGGCTATATCTGCTGCCTCACTATCCCTAAACGAATTCGCGAAGATGATGTTCGCGAGAAACACTGGCGTGAAGGCCAGAATGCTTGCAAGCAGATAGCGAGCAACTGGATTGTTCAGCAGCAGTACTTCGGGCGGCAGAAGAAGATTGAGGACAAGCACACCAAAAAGCAGCAGGTAAAACGGGGTGATACGCCGAATCTTGAGCCGACTATTCACCAGCACAGCTAGTAGCACACTGCTCAGGATGGCAAAGAAGACCAGCGAGTTGACCAACCAGGTACTGCCGAACAGCAGCGCAAAGGTGGTCAGGCTCTTGACCTCCAGAAGCATGAAAGCGACGCCCAGAAAGAACATGTGCCAGTCGAAGCGGCGCAGTACTCTGCGAGGCGCAAACGACGCGGTTCCTATCAAGGCGAAGAGAAACACTACAGCTAGGCCAGCGATGTAGAGCGCCGGGAAACTCCGCTCATGCAAGTAGAGGAACGGCCAATCATCAGTTGCCGGTGTACTCGCATTAAGCGGATAGAAGCCCTCACCGATGACGTGTAACGTTACATTATTGGTATTCGGTTGTTCGTGATAAGGGCCAAACTTGCCCTGTGGCAACGTTTTCAAGCGTGGCCCATCCATGATGACTGCTGCTCTTCCCCAGCCACCATACGTCGAGACGAGTGGATCCTGGTTGAAGGCACGTCCCGCCATTCCAGCTAGCTTGTCCACCAGCCACCCTTCACGGTAGTAATTGTAGAGCACCACTACACCGTTATTGGTCAACCGATTCCGCGCTGCTTTAATTGATTCCTGCGTTAACAAAAAGCTTTCAAGACGCAGGCTCGTATTACTCGAAGTAAGCGTGAGCGAATCGGGCAGGGCGAAGATGATCAGGTCATACTTCTCAGTAGTATTCTGTAAGTAGGAGCGACCATCGTTGATGACAACCTTCACCCGCGGGTCACGATACGGCTGATCCGGGTTGAAGCGAGCACCCAGTTTTTGAATTGTCGGATCGATCTCCACCGCTGTAATCGACTTCACGCCTTTAGCCAGTGCCGTGGAGGTGTCAGAGCCACTGCCTGCACCCAGGATCAGTGCGTGTTGAAAGGTATTGCCGGGAAAGATGCTATACACACGCCGATAGAAGGGCTCCTTGTACTGCCATGGCACCATCATCTGGTGACCACCAGCGTTGTTCACATCGACAAGATAACCAGATGGAGCAGCAGGATGAAGCAGAATTTTATAGTACGGCGACCAGTAGGCACCAGCCTGCATTTGACGAGCGATAATAAGCGTAACAAGCAACAACGCCCCAACCAGTATAACCATCTGTCGGCTACTCAGCAGCAGAAGTGGCAGCGAAAGGATGAGGAACCAGATGACCGGCGGCAAGGCGAAGTAAGACATGGCGGAAAAGCAAGCGATTCCTGCCAGGCTACCAATAATGTCAAAGGTGTACGCAGTCAACGGCTTCACCCGCGTGAGCAACTGACCAAATGTGCGGCCCAATGGAATGAAGCAGACGGTCACCATTCCGAAGATAATAGGCAAGACAATAAAGTTTTCTGCCTGTGCACTTTGCGCTTCACCAGCTCCATAATAGAGCACCTCAGTTGAGCTAATGCGTAGGTCGAACCGATTCAACGCAACCACAAGAACCAGCAACAGCAACAGTAGCGGGAAGGGCGGAAACCAAAAACGCTGACGCCGTGCAGCCAACACACCTAAGCCAGTGCCTAGAAATGAGGCCAGCAAGATGAAGTTATTGAAATAGCTCAAGTAGCGAACGTATGACGGAATCCAGCGGATGCAAAGCAACTCGAAGAAGAGCATTGCAAAGGAGACCAGAAAGATACGTACACGAGGATTGGCGATGAAAAGATGCTTTGACGTATCAGCACGCAACAACGACACAAGCCAGGAACGACTCCATGACACCGGAGCAATTGATTGACGCATTAAACCTCCTCATGAAAAAGCTGCTTTACATCAGGCTTTGAGTATAAGCCTAATTCCTTCTGCGGAGTTAGGTGCGAAGAGAGCGGATAAGCAAGGACGCAGTTCTATCTTTGACCCCTGTTTGCGTCTTCTTAACTATATAGAATACCAACTCTATTGTCAATAAAATAAAGGTCTTGCGTATGCTCTGATAGATGATAATCGCTTCGGTATCCCGTTCTAGTTCCTTCTCTATGAGTCGTTTCCACTGGACGCCATATGGCGAGTTGCTTCGAACTGATAGGTATCAGGGTTGATGTCTGATTGGCGAGCAGGTACATGGCTTTCTACAAATGTTCCCGAAATATGTGTTCCATCCTCTGTCACAATTCCTGTATAGATTTGATTGTGGTTGAAATCACTGAACATTGCCCGTATGAAGATGATCGTGTTCTCCTGTAGCCAACCCGCAACAAGGTCGGTTGCATTGTCTATGCCAATGATAAATCCGTAGAACGCTCCACTTGGATCAACGTGATTGATGCTAAGTACCTCTGGAGAGCTATTGGCAGTTATGGCCCACGTCCCCTGCTCAAGTTGCATGTTCTGTGCTCCTTTCATATTCCATTTTCTTCTCACGTCATTGTGGTGGTCTAGTTACTATACAAGGAAGTGTAACTGGATGGCAAGATACACCTGGTGAAAAATAGGTAAACGTGCTTTCCGTTCTCTAAGTAGACTCACTCTAGGCGAAACGTACAAATGCCTTTCCAAAAGAACGTTTGCAAAGAACAAAATTCAAAGATGAATATAACACGGGGGATCAGCAAAGACCAGAAGAGGGTAATGTCCAAATAGCCACTTGCTTTGTGAGGAAGAGAGATCATAGATATAGGTGTACAAGTATACTGAAAAGAGGAAGCAAATGCTCCCACTCGTAGCCCTGAAGGGTAGTAAGTAGCAAGGGAAGAAGAGGTAAATACCCACCATGAACATCACAGTAATTAACAATCTGCTCACACTGAGTATCCAGATCCCATACTTGATCGTCATCATTGTAATTATAGTGATTCTGGTCCTACTGAGCAAACGAAAGTAGTACTCCAGGTCAACCAAGCAAAATGCTTTTCTTATCAAGGAATATGTAACCCGATAAGGGGGTTCATGCACACTTTGGATGATGCAGGACCCGTAGCCGAAGGAGATCAAATAAAAGGTGCTTTTAAAAGAGCTTTAAGGCAGCCTGCTCTGGCTACATGGGCAGTTTCAGTCCTGCATTGGGCCAGAGGACTTGAATGCACTTTTGGCTGCTTAACGCTCTCGGTACAAACATGCAAAGATAGAAAATAGGTTCCTACCCTCCGCCAACGAGCGTCACAATCTCAAGCTGACTCCCTTCCTGCATAACAGCTTTGGCGAGTTCACCGCGCTGTACAATCACACCGTCCAGTTGTACCACCACCTGTGCGGGCGCAATAGTCAACCCTTGCAAGAGGTCTGCTACTGTGCTCCCCACCTCTACCTGGCGGGACTGACCATTAGCGGTTACAGTGATTGTGTTTGCACTTGGATTGGTGATCTCACTCATAACAACTACATCTCTTTCTTTCTTCTCTGCTAAAGACCAAGTACAGTACGTAGTTCGCTTACAACATACCCTACATTCGGTGCGTTTAGGATTGCAGAGATAACGGCTATTCCATCTGCACCTGCTTCTATAGCCTGCCCAGCATTTGCTTTGGTTATACCACCTACTGCTAAGAGAGGATAGGTCGGGAACATCTGCTTGATATCACGGAGCAGAGTAGGGCCGCTGGTAGTTCCTCCAGGATGTGAGTGCGAGGGAAAAATCGTCCCTGCTACCAGAAAATCTGCTCCGTTTGCTGTTGCCGCTTGCGCTTCCGTTAGTGAGTGGACTGACGCTCCAAGCAAGTATGCTTCTCCTACCAGTTGACGCACCACTTCGATAGGCAAGCTATGTGCGCCAAGCTGAAAGCCTTCTGCTTCTACCGCTACCCCAACATCCACACGGTCATTGACGATAAAAGCGGCCTGATAACACTGACAAAGTGGACGTAATGCCAGGGCGAGCCTATAGAGTTTGGCAGCAGAGAGGTGATGTCCGCGCAGTTGCAGCATGTTTATGCCCGCAGACAAGGCCAACTCTACCGCCTTTACCAGGTCAGGCACGTCTGGATCAGTGACCAGGCAAAGCAGAGGGTGCTTCAGCTTGAACTTGCTCAAACCATCAACTCCCTACAGCAGGCAAGCCAACGGTAGGGCTGCTGGCAGTAGCATAAATCTGGCGCGGGATGCGACCAGCAAAGAAGGCTGCTCGACCAGCCTCCATGCCCAACTTCATAGCGTGAGCCATTTGCACGGGATTTGTCGCCTTAGCCACGGCTGTATTCACCAGGCATGCCGATGCTCCCAATTCTATAGCAAGAGCGGCATCGGAAGGTGCACCAATCCCCGCATCCACCACCACCGGAACGCGTGCTTGCTCAATGATAATCTGGATTTGCGGCAGATTAAGTAACCCCTGCCCTGAACCTATCGGTGAACCAAGCGGCATCACTGTCACTGCACCCACATCCTGCAAATGCAGTGCCAGCACGGGATCGGCGTTGATGTAAGGAAGCACATCAAAACCTTCCTCCACAAGCATTTTCGTCGCCTCCAACGTGGCGATAGGATCGGGCAACAGGTATTTCGGGTCGCAAATGACCTCGAGTTTGACCCAGCGTGGCAGTCCCATCGCCGCTGCCAGGCGGGCGGTCTGGACAGCCTCCTGCACAGTTTTACAGCCTGCTGTATTCGGCAGGATAACGTATCGCTTGGGGTCGATGTAATCGAGCAGACCAGGTTGGTGGGGGTTGGAGAGATCCAACCGCCGTAACGCTACCGTAATAATCTCAGTGCCGCTGGCCTCCAAGCAGGCTCGCATCTCCTCAAAAGTTCGATACTTTCCTGTACCGAGTATTAATCGCGAACGGAACTCACGCGTCCCAATCTTTAATATATCCATATTTGCTCAGCCTTTCTGCACTATATACATAGTTGTTTAGTAGCAGTTGCCATCCCAACTGCCAAAGCGGTCGGGGTCAAAAGCAGCCAGATCGAGATCAAATGGAGCAGGGCGTTCCTGCATGAGCTCGGTCAGAATATGGCCGGTCAGTGGCCCGAGTAAGATGCCGTTACGGAAATGGCCTCCTGCTACCCATAACCCCGGCATGCTGCGGCTCGGACCAAGCAGCGGCAGCCCATCAGCTGAACCCGGTCGCAATCCGGCCCAGACACGCTCAAAACGTGCTTTCTTCAGGTGTGGTGCAATCTTCGTCACGACTGCTAATAAAGTCGCTATGCCTTCAACGGTCACGGCCTTGTCAAATCCGGATAAATCAGAGGTGGCACCGACATAGATGCTACCATCGGCCTTGGGCAGCATGTACCCCAACGTATGGTAGTAAATGGTATGTCGCAAACAGAGGTCAGGTGTGGCTTGCAAAGCTAAGATCTGCCCTTTCACCGGAAAAATGGGCGGGTTCACTGTCACCGCATGCCACATGGCAGCCCATGCCCCTGGCGCGAGCACGACTACCCCTGATTTCATTCGTCCATGCTCCGTTTCCACCCCCACGACGCGCTGTCCTTGTCGAATGAGTCTTCCTGCTGACCGCCCCTCAAAAATCTGAGCGCCACGCAATGCAGCCCCCCGTGCATAGGCTTGTGTCAGACGTGTTACCTGCACATTACGCTCAATCGGCGAAATAAGTGCTCCTTGCACAGTTGGCGGTAGTAGCGGCTCAACCTCTCGTAGCGCCTTTCCCTCAAGCCATTCCAGCCCTGGCAAAAGGCTCCGCTGCATCTCCATCGCCGCTTGTAACTCTTTGGCCTCATACTCGTCAAAAGCCGGACGCAGCGTAGGGGCATCCACCAGTTCGATGTCGATACCCGTCTCGTGCTTTAACTGTCGATCCAGGTCATCGTAGTAACGTAATGCGGCCAGGCAGAGTCGTAGAAATGGGTCGTGTTGATCTGAAGCCTTACCTGACTCAGCTAGAGGAACCAGCATGCCTGCTCCCGCTTGTGATGCTTCGCCTGCCACGCTTCCCTTGTCTAGCAGGGCTACCCGCAGCCCTGCTTTAGTCAAGTGATACGCTATCGCACAACCTACCACTCCTGCTCCTACTACCAAAACGTCGTAACTCTCTCGCTCCATGTCAGTTTTCCTTTTTATGGCTTTAGTAGGCGAAGGTTTTCAAGTCGGCCTGATGTATCCTCCCTTCGTAGCCATGTGTACCCTCATCGAACCGAGCCAGCGAATGAGATTGCGCGGAGCAATAAAATAGGGCACCAGCAAATGCCAATGCCCTTCAATACTTCTTCAATGAGGAGGCACTCCCTACGCTGGCATTATCCAGATCAGGTTTTATCGGTCGGTGACGACAGGTCGGTCACCCTCTCAGCCCGGCTTACCCGAGCTCCCGCTACAATCTCTCTGATGTACATCACATCATCTTGTATTACAAGTTATATCATAGCATGCTTTGTGGCGTCAAGGGTCTTAAGCCCGCCGATTGTGTTTGGTTGTCTTCCATGTTCTTTTTCCAGAAGCCTCAAAACTAGCTTCCATTTCGTCTACGAATAAGTGTGCGGAACACTCATTTTGCTCTCACCGGTCTCCCTGTTCCTGATCGCTTTGATTTCTGAGTTCTAACAAGATGTTGTTCGTCGCATTCCTCAGTCTCCTATTTGCCTCCTCCAACTCAAGGGCAGCTTGAACAAAGCGAGCATATTCTCGTTTGAACAGCACAAACATCACCAGCAGGGTCGCAATCCACCAGATCGCTTCTATCACCATCATCAGCGCAAATGGGATCGTGCGGCCAAGTGAAGAAAGGGAGAAGGTGGATTGCACAAGTATCCAACCAACCAGAGCGATACATTGAACTACCACGAATCGTGAGATTCTCTGCGCGCGTTGTTGCATGGTAAGCATTGACATTGATGAAAACCCTCCTCTTGAACGTACTACCTCTCTTTACACACGTCACCGAGGTTCTCTCTACCGATGTGATTCTGGTGATTATTCTATAACCACCAATTTTGCGCGACTTTCCATGAGCACCTACTGAAACGCTCTCTCGTTCACCGCGAGTACGGGCGCACGCCAGTACCGTCGTCCATCCATGGTATCACCTGGAAGATATGACGAGCTCGAGACAAGCCCGGCATGTTGCAGGTGCTGAATGGCCTCCAGGAGCATACTTGGTCTGAGCATGTCTTTGGCGACAGGCAGAGAACGCATGCGTCTATGCAGTTCTACCCAGGTCAGTCCCTCAGCAGTGGGAAGCGCTTGGAGGACGAGATCAGCGAGTTGCTGTTGACGCGCTCGCAGGGCTTTCTGCTGCGTGCTCTCCTGGGGATGCTGCAGCGTCGCCGTGGCTGAAGAAAAGTGGAGATCAAAGCTGCACACGGATGCTCCCCACCTCATACAGGTCCGCTCGATGATGGAGACTGTTTCATCATAGCGCTGGGCAGCCCCCTCGATTGCTCCCACAAGCAGCGGGCAGAGCTGCCGCGTACTGTCGTAGAGCAGCCTCAAGGCACCATTCCCCTCTCCTGGAAGGGCCTCATACGCAAAGAGGGGTGGCGTCAGTGCATCCGGTGTCAGCCTCATTTGCGCATGCGCCTGCCGCATGCACAGTAAGAGCTCTCGCCCGCTGTGCACGTGTTCCAGCAGATAGGCACACAGGTGTCGTGTCAAGCCATTCAAAATGAAATATTGCCCATACTCCCGCAGAAGCGTGTCTACTGGGAAACCCGTCAGCTTGTGTGCTTCCCCCACTCCAGCCAGGAGCGTTGCATCGTCGTAGACACGACTCGCAAGTGGAGCACTCGCTGGCGTTTCCCCTATCGAGCTGCGATACCTTTGCAGGAGCGAAGGGCCAAATCGTTCAGACACATATTTTTCCCAGGTCACAAAAATCAATCCGTGCATACTGTAAAGAGTCCTCTCTTGCTACGAAACAACTACCTCATACCTCGTTCATTCCTGCTCAGGCACGTGTGGGGCAAATACGGTGATCGTCCGTCGGCTGTATCTTCCCACCACCAGTTGCCACTCGCGGGTGATCGACCCATTTCTGTTTTTCCAGAGCATACCATACACCATTATATATAAGAGCACGTAAAGAATACATAAAATTAGAGAGACAAAGTGTGAAAATACTGTGGAAGAGGGACGCAACGAACGGGATGTCTCTATCTTAAAAGAGAAATACGAAAAGAAATTCGGAAAATCCGTTCCAAAAAAGCTTGTATTGCATGTTCTGTTGTGGTATTATTTTTTTGAATAGCCGTTCTAGTTTTATGTCAAAAATGACAGCATTCCATCATTTTTGATCAAAAATAGAGGATTGATGGCTTTGCCAATGCAGGTGACCTCTTCCATATGTGCAGAGGCTATGTGGATAGCGGATTAATTCTTTAGATACTCTAGCATGGCAAGCAGGGAATGAAAACTATGTAGATGCGTAGTAGAAAGGCAGGAGTGTATCCATGTCGTCAGAGCAAGCTAGTGAAATACAGCGCAAGATGTATGATTTCATAGAAAGATACATCAAGGCGGAAGGCATGCCTCCCACCAATCGAGAGATTGGGCGGGCGATGAACATTGCCAGCACAGGGCATGTAGATTATCACCTTACTATCCTGGAAAAGAAAGGTATGATCTCACGGCAAGAAAAGAAGAGCCGTGGTATCAGGCTCACTAAGCCAACTAGTGGCGTTGCAATTAAAGGAACTATTGCTGCTGGTCAACCATTAGACATCTTTCCTTCAGAGGAGCAGCAGACGATTAGTGTCGGCAATAGCCTTGTTGAGACCGAAAACGCCTTCGCCTTAATTGTGAAGGGCCGCTCGATGATCGAGGATCACATTTGCGATGGGGATTATGTGGTGGTCAAGCCACAGTCTACCTGTCAGAATGGTGATATTGTTGTCGCCGTTCATATGCAAGAAGGTATCGAGGGTAGCGCAACACTAAAACGTTTCTTTCAGGAGAAAGATCACGACAGAGTGCGTCTACAGCCGGCAAATTCAGAGCTAGACCCAATCTTGATTCCACGCAACATCTGGGATCGTGAGTGGCAGGTGCAAGGAAAAGTAGTAGCAATCTTTCGTCAATGTGGAAATGCTGCTTAACAGTTTGCAAGTAGTTTAGTTAACATAGACTCCAATCCTTTCACCACCATACTAGTCTGCCTTTACAAGGTCGAGAAGAAAAAAGCGCATCTTTACTATGAAAATGTAGATGTTCATAGATGGTGTGCCTATCGACTTTTCGACCTTTGCGCCTATTTTCGCTTCTAATACCCATTCTGCGGCTTATCCCCTTGTACTCTTCCGTCGAGAGTGCTATACTTCGCTATAGTAATATATCTTATAGTACAGATTATTTGTTACGCCTTAGTAGGGTGGAAGCGCAGAAAGGAAGCAGCATGAAGGCTGTTGCCGTCGCATTGGTACTCATTATCGGTGCCGCAGTAGTTCTTTGGTACGGTAATACACTCAACTCCTGGGTACTTGGCGGTTTGATTGGTGGCTTGGCAGCCTTGCTTATTAGTATTCCTATCGCCCTCACATTATTTTCTTACCTCTCGAAACAGCATGATGAGCGTCTGCAAGCGGAAGAACAAGAAGAGGTTGCGCTTGCACGTGAGGAATACAACTACCTGAGCGTTCCTGCTCGTCTTCCAAGGAGACCACGTGAAGTAGAAGGGTACGTCATTGCGGATGAGACTTCTGAGAATGCCCTGCGCGATAAAGAAATATATGCTCCCAGACAGCCACGTGCGCTTCCCGCGCCTGCACAACAACGCAGAGAAGCTGCAAATCAAGATCAAGGTAGTCGAAGTTCTGGCAGGTTACCAGTACCACAACAGGGGACGTATTCATCCACTCAACGAGGGCAACAAGCACAACCAAAGGGAAAGGAAACCACTGTCTTACGTGCAACGACTAAAAAAATTAACGCACCTGGATATGAATCAACACCTTCTTTAAGTCATCATCGCTCAGAAGCTCTTCGTACGGCGCGTTTAGAGGCGGCAAAACAACGGCAAGATGATGAGGTAGAAGCTTCACGCACAAATAATCCTAAAAGAGGACTATCAGTTCGTCCCAATCAGGCCCTGGCAAAGCAAAATGGACACAATACGTCTATAAGACCATCACGACCTTCAAGACAACTACCACAACAGCCAGCCAATCAACCAAGACCTGCTCGTCGCATCGTTGATTCAAAACCGTCTCAGCATAGCGAACATCGCTCTTTGCCTTTTGAAGATGAACAGGTTAAGACATCTCCACAAAGAGCAGAGCCACGCACTGGCTACACCTCTCATCAACTTCCGCAAACAGGTCCAGTTCGCCGTTCATCTCAAGCGGGTCAAGCTTCCCGTTCTACCCAGGAACACGAAGGACAATACTCAGAGGGAGACGATACAACTGGAAGTGTGAATAGGCCACTTGTACGCCGCGCCCCTTACATGTATGAAGATGATCCTATGCGCCAGGAATTTGCTGAACATCTGGATGCGCCAGCAGTGCGTCGCTCCTCTCGCTTTGACGAAAACGGCGAAGATGAATAGCCCACTAGTTTTCTCTAAGCAACTTCTGTAGCCTCTTTTCGTAAAGTATGCTAGTATAGTCAAAAGCGTATGTTCACGAGGGAGGCTCTTCATTGTTATCACATATAACTGATACACTAACAATTCTTATTACAAATTTGTATGTTGCAACAGGCTTATTCGGTATAATACTGGCTATGGCAATCGAAAGTTGCTGTATTCCTCTTCCGAGCGAAATTGTTATGCCACTAGCAGGTATCATGGTTGCAAGCGGAAGAATTTTGCATGGCACAAACTCCATAGTTAGCTTACTTCTTGTCGCACTCGCTGGTGCAGTTGGTTGTCTACTTGGTTCGATAGTGGCGTATGGAATAGGTTATAGTGGTGGACGTCCTTTAATGTTGAAGTATGGACGCTATTTGCTCATTTCGCAGCATGACGCGGACAAGGCGGACGAGTTTTTTCAACGTTGGGGAAGTGCTACTGCCTTCTTCTCACGTCTTCTTCCTGTCGTTCGTACCTACATTTCCCTTCCTGCTGGCATTGCAGAAATGCCGTTTGTAAAGTTTTGCATCTATACATTTCTTGGCTCGTTTCCCTGGTGCATCTTGCTTGCCTTCTTAGGTATACAACTCGGCAATCACCTTGACACGTTAAGTCCTATCTTTCATAGTCTCGACGTTGTTATTCTTGTTGCTTTGGTTATTCTTGTTGCGCTTTACGTTTGGCGGCACATCAAGAATGATCGAAAAGCTCGTGCTGCCGCAGCTTCTATCCAGGCAAACAACCAGAACTTAGGGCAACAGGGGGCAAGTAACCCGCAGGCATGGAATCAGCAAAACGTACCATTTTCACAGAACCAGTATCCTCAATACCCTCTGCAGCAGAATCAGTATCCTCAACAGTTTCAACAGCCGCAACAAACAGGTCCTTCTGAATGGAATCAGCAGCCATTTCCACCGCGACAGAACTAGCCTCCTACGCCCGATGATCGAACGATACTTCGCTAGACTTGTCAACAAAAACAGGACGACCCGCACAGTCGCCCTGTTTTTGTTGTATCATTCTTTTATCAGCTTTACGTGATATGCCTATCAAGAGTATTTTTTTAGATCGTGAACTGGAGGAGAGAACATGGCAACTATTGCAACACAGCCTTTTGGTCGTAGTGGACATATGAGTACACGCACACTCTTTGGTGCTGCTGCTCTAGGTTCAGTTACGCAAGAAGAGGCAGATCGCACCCTGGACGTGCTTTTGCGCTATGGCGTAAACCATATAGATGTAGCCGCGAGTTATGGGAATGCTGAAGAACGTATAGCTCCTTGGTTTAAGCATCATCGCGCGGATTTCTTTCTCGCCACAAAAACTGGCGCACGGACTGCGAAAGAAGCGAAAGAGGAGTTACATCGCTCTCTTGAACGTATGCATGTTGACTATGTAGACTTGTGGCAGTTGCACAATCTCGCTGACCCTATTGAATGGGATATTGCACTCAGCCCAGGCGGTGTAATTGAAGCCGCGATGGAAGCGAAACAAAAGGGATTGGTACGCGGGATAGGTGTTACAGGACATGGACTGCAAATAGCAGCTACTCATCGTCGTAGCCTTGAACGTTTCGATTTTGACTCTGTTCTACTTCCCTATAACTATGTCACAATGCAAAAGCCGTATTATGCGGAGAACTTCCGTGCGTTGCTTAACACGTGTCAGCAGCGTAACGTGGCTGTGCAAACCATTAAGTCTATTGCATATAAACCCTGGATGGAAGGCGAGCACACACATTCTACGTGGTATAAGCCATTAGAGGATCAGAAGGACATTGACATTGCTGTACATTGGGTACTCAAACAGCCGGGTATCTTTTTAAATACTGTGGGCGATATCAATCTGTTACCTAAAGTGCTTGATGCCGCAAGCCGTTTTCAGACAGGGCCATCTGACGAAGAGATGCAGACAATGGTTGAACGTCTGAGTATGGAGCCGTTATTCGTCTAAAAAGAAAAGGAAGACGGAATCAATTAGATGCACTAATTGATTCCGTCTTCCTACAATGATACTTTGATTGTGCTATAACTTTTCGTCAATCAACGTGTTGATGCGTTTGCGTAAAGCAAGCATAACTGCTGGTAGTATAATAGCACCAACAACCCATTTGGCAACGGTCTTTTTCATACGTCTTCTCACAATCCTTTACAATCTTTTCGTACTTACACGTTTCATACCCCTAATACAGACCTTCATAAAGCAAGTATTGATTCCTATTAATAGTACGTGTACTCTTGTATAGAAGTTACAGGCTCTGCTATTTTTTGCATACAATGCTTCATGTTTAAACTCTTGTCTCTCTACTTGCTTACTTCGGCTATTCACGAATACTGCGTGGTGGCAGTGGGCGAACCAAGGGGTTCATGATCGGGAGGCTCTTCTTGCTGCGTGGCAAGCGTTGGCGAACCAGGTAGGTAGGAGCAACCGCCAAATCGTTCTTCTCAAGGGTCACATCATCCCCATAGCGGTTAAAGAAGGATAACTCAAAGTTGGGGGTCTCTCCCAAGGCCCCATGCGGACACACCTCCACACAATCACCACAGAAGATGCAGCGATCCAGTGCGAAGGCATACCGACTGAGGGTCCGCTCAGCCATCATCAACGAACCGGTGGGACACACCTGCACACACGCTCCACACGACACACAGTCGGTCTCATGCAAGC
>JAABUQ010001717.1_pt1 | contig 45923 bp, 20 predicted proteins | sample 5560001 | NCBI WGS metagenome assembly JAABUQ01 (sample SAMN10711888, study PRJNA513371) | rock metagenome | isolation source: Antarctica rocks | place: Antarctica: Victoria Land, Finger Mt nord | collected 2015-12-18 | reverse complement strand
AACCTTATATTGTTCTTCTTTTTGTGAATGAAAATAAAATGTGTTCTATAAAGGCGTGATTGAATTCGCTAATTCCAACAATAAGATATAAAATACTAAAAATACTTTGGCGTTCTTGGATAAGTCGAATTCGTAATTGATTGATCTCTTGATCTTCTTAACGAGAAACGATTTGACTTTGACATGATTCAATTTCTTGTTTAACTTTCTTGTCTTAAGGTTTTTCGTAAAAAGATATATCTTATTTTTCTTCTTTAGCTAAGGTGTCGTTTTTCGTTTCTTATTTTAATACTTGATCGATCTTTTTTGCATCTTCGAGATGTTGTCGTGTATCTTTTTCAATGTCGCTACTCTTTAAATGACTAATTGTGCTAATAAATGCTTTCGCTCTTCCTCGAAGAGATTGAGCTTCTTGCCATAGTTGATGAAGAATGAAGTGACCTTAATAATATTTAAAACCTTTGCGTTAAGAGTTAATTGTGCCATAGATAGAAGTAATATCCAATTGCTATAAGTATTGTTGACGTAATGTCTCAAATATTGTTTTAAACTTTGATTTGTTCTTTCTATCTAATCATTCGTGATCGAATGATAGGCAATGGACATTCGAAGCCTCGTATCTAACATTAAGAGAAGTGTCTTTCAATAGTTCGACGTAAAGAGCTTGTCTTTGTCACTAGTTAATCCTTTGAATATATCATGATATCTAATTAATCGATTTAGTACGATGTATCTTAATTGTTTTGCTATAAATTTTTCTTTGCATGCGATAATATATAAGTACTTAATAAGTTTGTTCATCATTATTAATATCGAATTATATCTATCTTTAGTTGCTAAGTTCGTCGACTTGAGCAACTTAGTAATAAAGTTTATCGTAACTTCGTTCCATGACAATTTAGATAATTCCTAATATTGGATTTTGTCATAGCTCGCGTGTGTATTATGTTTGTTCTACTAACAACTAAGGCATCGTTTAATGTATGTCTTAACAACTTGTCTTATCTATAAGAATTAACAATGCTAGCGCAAAAGTTAAAGTGTTTTGGTCATTTCTAGATGTTCTTGCAACGATTTGTCATAATGCTCTTTTATACATTCGTCGATTTTTTCGATAAATATCTAGAGTTTTTCTTTTTTAATTGAAAACTTCTTTGACTCGTCTTAAAGAATTCGTAAAATTGCGTTTAGCTCATATTTATTAATTAATAATGATTTATTTTGATTAATCTTAAGTATGCTTTGATTAAACAATTCTTTTGTTTTTATATGATCACTTCGTCTACTAAGCGCGTCTACTTTATCATTTTCTTTTTCTAAGATATACAATATTTTAAACTTGTATTGTTTTAGTTTCTCGAATTATCGCACTTGTCTTTTGTTAAGTTCTTTTGTCGTAATGAAGTGCAATAAGTTTTTATGATTCGTTAAAATAGTAAGTTTTAATGCTTCTTCTATGTATACTTTTTATGCTTTAAGAACTACTATTATCGCAAGTAGTTTCTTGTCATATATATCGTAGTTTTGTTTTATTAGCGAGAGTTTTCTCGAGTAGTATGTCATTGAGTGTTACATGCCTTTATATAATTAATTAAAGCATGCATCGATAACTAGATTTAATGCGTTCGTTTTCATTCGTTCTAATTTTTTGAAATCAAACATCTTAAGTACTAGTTTCTTCAAGCACTCTTTTTTCAACTTCTAAAATGTTGCTTCTTCGCGTAATTCTCATTTTTAAGGCGTATCTTTTCTCGTTAGATTTATCAATAATATTGATCTCTTTAAGAAATTCTTGATGAACTTTCTATTGTACTAAACGAATTCTATAAAGGTCTAGATGTTCTTGACATCGATTAATGTTAATTATTCTTTAATTGTTTTGATTTTTTTTGAGTTCATTCGAATTTCATGTCGCTCTACAACGAATTCTAGAAAGTCTACTTTCTTTCGATAAAATTTGCATTTCTTTGATTTAAGACGTAGATTTCTTTAATTTAAACATTTCAATACTTGAGAAACATGTTGCACATGTTTCTCTAACGTGATCAAATATATTATGATGTCGTCTAGATATGCTATGACAAATATATTCAAATATTGTCGTAGCGCATTGTTAATTATTTCTTGACATGTTGTCGAAGCGTTAATGAGCTCAAACGACATTATTATGTATTCGTAAAGTCTATATCGTGTACGAAAAGCTATCTTTTACTCTTCTTTTGTCTTTATTCTAATTTAGTTATACGCTTCTTGTAGATTCAATTTAATAAAGTACTTAACTTCGAATAATCGATCTTAAAGCTCACTAATATTTAATAGTGAATATCGATTTTTAATCGTTATGTCGTTTAGCTTTTGATAATCGACACATAGACGAAGTTTCTCGTTCTTTTTAAATGTAAAGAGAATCAAGTATTTTGCTCGTAATTAGAATTTTCTAATAAATTCTTTCTTTTCATTTTTTGCTAGATATTTGCGAAGTATTGACAATTCTTTCTTCGATAAAGCGTAAATAGATTCAAACGTGAATTCTTTGTCTAATTTAAGTTTGATCTCGTGGTCTTACGATTAATATTTAGATAAAGCTTTTGTCGTTTTCTCTTTCTAGAACAAATGCTTTCAATTGTTATATATTCGTGATATGTGTTTTAGCGATCTTCTCGCTTTACTAGATATTTCAAAATTCTTAAAAGATTCGCAATTTTCTTCACTTACTTTGTCTTTATAACTTGATTAATTTTTGTTAATGTTTAACGAATCGAATTGTTATTAATCGTTTTTGTACAAAATAACAAGTTCGCTTCTTGCGATCGAGTTTCGACTCAATCTTTTATCTATTATCGAACGCTATTGATGCGTAGATTAAATGTGAATTGTGTAATTACATCGCTCAAATCTAAGTACTTATGTATTTTAATTAACTTCTAAGTTGTGTTGCTTCAATCAAGGCATTTCTAAAACGATATCGTGAGTAATTATTTTCACTATATTAAAGATTAGTTTCTCATAGTGTTGTTAAATAGCTATCGATAGTGATTTCGTTTCTTTGTTCACTCTTTCATTCTCGTTAAATAATGAGTTTTCATTTACAATTATTAGATTGTATGCGTTAAGCTTCTTTTAAGTAGAATATTCTTTCTTCTTAGCAAGAGCTCTAGTTATAAAATTATCTATCGCATCAAAATCGATCATTGTAGTGAGTCAACAATCATTGATCTTAATTGATGTGATAAAACATCGTGCGTATGCTATTGAGTTTAATTGCTATTGTTGAGCTAACATATTGCATTCCTTTGATATGCTCTTTATTAAGAAATTTAAACTTTTTTCTTTTCTTGTGTTGCGACTTCTATTTCAAGCGTCTTCTTGCGTTAAGCTTTCTTCAATTGCTAGTTAAATGTTGATAACTTTCTAAAAAATCATTTAGTTTCTTCTTTGTTTTCTAGATAAGTTTAACATGAGTCGTTATAGCAAACGATTCAATTAAGTGTCTTATGTTTCTTTGCTTTCTTTATCTTTTGTTTAGATAAACTAATACTATTTAGTTGTCGTTCGATCTCGTCGAGAATATTCTTTTTTATAGTGGCGTCGCTTTCTAGCGTTTCCTCGCATTTGTTCACAATTTAATTGATTTATTTTTTCTTCGATGAACTAACTAAAGTCTCAAGATGATTCGTGATGTTTTCTAGGCATTCGTGAAAGTTCTTTCAATCGTATTCTTCGTTTAAGTCGATGATTAAACTATGAGATTTAATAGTCTTCTAAAGTGCTTAATTGACTTTCTACGTAAATGTGAGTGTCTTGTTTGATGATGTTTCATCTAGGACTTTCTATAACTAATCTAAGTTCTCTACTAAATAGTAGTCGTCGTTCAATTTAATCTCGAGAATGTTCGCTCTTTTGTCGACTTGCTCCTTGATGACGTCTTGGCTATCAAGTATCTCTCTTAACATAGCATTGATTTGTCGTGAAATTATCAAGTTCTTCGAACGACAATCTCTTGCAAAGTGACTCGATTTGTCACATGAATAGTACGTTTTTAAATTTCTATTATCTTGCTTTCCTCTAGAATTTTTCTCTTTGCGTCGTTGAGTAGAGTCCAATTTTATTGATGCAAGCTCGCGATAGTTTGGGTTGCTATACTTCTTAAAATGATCTTTTTTCGCGTAATAATCGATCGTTGATTCAAAGAAAATTCTCGCTTTCTCATGAGATTAATTGTATCGTTTTTTCATAGCTCTCTTATATAGTTTGTCGTCTACGTCGATTGCTATCTTCACTAAAGTTTGAATAATGTCGAATTTTGCATCGCTACGCATAAGTTCGTTCTTGACATTCTTCTTTAAGTCTCGCTTAAACATTGTTATTAGTAATGCATTGTTTTAATCGATTAGATTTGCGTATTTCTAAAATTTGACGACGTAATTTACTACTAATGTTTTTTGTTATAAATGCTAAATGACTCGTTTCGCTATTTGTTTTTCGTTGAATATTTCGAATACTTGTCGTAATTCTTTCTTGAAGACATCGAAATTAATGAAGATTTTTTTTGAGTTTTCTTCATTCTTAAGATGCTTTCGAAGATTTGACTTCAATTAATACTAAATTCGTTCTTGAAGAAAGATAAAAGTCAACAAGATCTTTTTATTTTCTAGAACAAGATAAAACGTAAAGTAAATTTTAATTTACGTAATTTAATTCTTTAATTCAATTCTATCTTTATAATATTTGTCTAAAGCATTAATCTTAATCTTTGATAAAATTTCTTCTTCATTGTTGATATTGTCGTCATTATCATCGATCTTTATAAGATTTAACACGAGTTGTTTTTCTTTTGTTGTAGAGCTAATGTTTAAGATAAAGACGCGTTGATCTAATATAGACATTCTTAGAGTGTTCAAAGTGTTACGCTAGTACTTTCTTCGAAAATATTAGAGAGAGTTATGCTTTGAAGAGATTTATAGATGTCTTCAAGTAATGCAAGCAATTACTTAATAACAAGGAATTTGCAACTTGAGTTAATCGTAACAATAAGTCAAGACTTAAGATAAATTGAATACGATTCATAAAAAAGTCGCGTTCGAAAGCTATATATCTTTTCATCATTTGAAGTCCAAGGTATTTAAGATGTTTAAGGCATTGATTATCTTAATTATCTTGATTTTGAATTTAAGATGTTTAAGAGTCAAGTTATCTTGATCATCTTAATCTTGTTGATAGATCTTTTCTTTCTAATTACTCTATGAAGAGCGATGTGCGACGAATAGTATCTATTAGCACGCGACTCGTAACAATTATTTATATTTTCGAGAATCTTGTTAAAAAGAAACGAATAATAATTGACATTTGTAATCTAAATAAAATAATTATATTAGACAATTATTTAATATTATTATAATTAAACATTACTAGTCTCGTAAGCGATTACTTATACATTAGCGTTATAAATAAGTTAAGCTACTTTTATTAATAACGCGTTAAGATAACTAATTGTTACAAGTTTATTGCAATATCGCATCGCAATAACAAATAATAAAATATAATAATTATAAGATTTTAAAACAATTTAATTTACGTGCAACGTTAAATTGATTATATCTTACGCGAGTATCGCACGTTCGCATGCGTTTGTATAAATAACATCGTAATATTTAGTTAAACTCTAAAAAAATATTTGAATTATCTAGTTAAAGTCTTTAGATTATTTAAACAAATAAGTATCTTAATTAAATTAAGCAAGACATATTTGAATTACTCTTTAATTGTTTTACTAGAACAAAAGATAAATAGTTTAGAATTTATTACGATAAAGAAGAAGCTTAAAGTAATATTTAAGCTTCGCTTTTTAGTTATTCTTAAGCTACTTAAATTATATCTTAAATTAATAAGATAAATAAGAAATTACGTCTTATATTACGCATAGCTATCGAATTTGTTTTAAGCTCGCAAGACTCTTATGTTATGCGATTTATTTATTAAGAGTATCGTTTGCAAACAATTTAACTTTATGCTAGACAAAGAATGTCAACTAGATAGACAAAGCAACTAGGCAAGGCAACTAAGCAAGATGAAAAGACACGCAAGTGAACAAGGCAAACATCTATAATAATTGTAAAGATAATTCTCTAAGAACTAAATTAACAATCAAGTTATACTTGATTGTTCAAGAGTAGGCGTCATCGATAGACGCCAAACGTTCTCTTGTCATTTAACAAGAGCATTAGACACAAATCTCGTAACACATGCTCTTCTTAAAAGAAAAGACATTGACGTTCTTGTTATATTGCAAACTCAAACGTCATTTGATTTCTAAACTCAATTATCATTCTATTTAGATCTCAATAATCTAATCAATCGTAATAAATTCGTCGTTCTTGTTCGTTTGCGCGTCATGTTGCTAAATGATCTCAAATTAATTCTTCTTAATACTTAGTTCGTCGTAGAACTCTTCGTCGCATTAGCGATAAACGCTCTTTCTCGCATTTGAGTATGTCTTGTTTAGCTTAATTTTTGCAAAGTCGTTCTAAAAACTATTTTCGAACAATTCGACAATCTTAACGATCTAAGTTAACTTGTTAGCAAATTTAACAATGTTCTTAAGAAGAGCATAGATATTGATTACGACAATGAAATTAATATCAAGAATAACGTTGCAACTATTTTGTATAACTTGAAAGCGCATCGTTGTTTCGTTCAAGTTATTTGTTATTTTGCTCAACATTTGTTTAGTAACTATCGCAAATTAAACTATTTAACGATTAGTAACTAAGACATTCGTAAATCTAAAAACTATTTTTTTGCGAATTAATTTATTTTTCGAAAACGATATTTAACGCACAATTGAGTTCGTCTTAATTGTTTCGAACTTCTTCGCGTATTGTTTTAGCAACTTTGAATTTCGCGAAACGAAAAATAAAGTAAAGTCAAAGAAAATATCTTTGTCGACTAAGATTTTTAAAGTCGATTTGTTTATTTTTATCGTCGAAGCTAGACGTTCGCGAGACGACGTTATTGTTTCGAATAAGATTTGATCGATGTTTGTCTTTTGCGTTTTTCGCGCTTTAATCGAAGTTGCGTTTTAACGTTTGATTGTTTAACAAACTTCGATTGACATAGTCTTCTTATTAATGTTAATCGTCTTAAAATCTTTTTTGTAATATAAATTCGAAAATTAATCGTTAAACATAACGAAATTTAAAGCAAACTTGCAAGTCTTGTAGTTTGCAAAGACTTAATCTTTCTTTAGAGACAACGACTTGTTAAGACGTATTAATGTGTCGTAAAACATAATACTGTATACGAAATCGCTTATTTTGATTGTTTTGTACTTCTTTTGCGAGTCAATAATTTAAATAAATTAGACGTTAACATTATTTTGCAAGATGTATTTTTTTTAAAACATTAACAATGCTTATAGACACAAAAATCGACTTTAGAGATTTGTATAACATGCGAATATTGTCGTTTTTGTTAAAAGTTGCGAGTTACAAGACGAAGCGATTTCGTATTATAATATTGATACGAACGACATAATTTACATCGTAATCGATAAGATACGTATAATTCGTTAAATAAATAAGATAATCGTCGATTTCTATCTCTTCTTTAAATTAAAATAGAGTGATATCGTTCTTAATTGTTTTCGCATTTAAAATCTTAAAATCAAAAATCAAATAAACAAGAGATACGTCATTGTTTTGGCGAAGCATAAATATAATAAAATAACTATTAAACATAAACATTTCGCAAATAAGTTGTTCGACGTTTGTTATAATGTGCTTTCAAAGAAAATTGCTTTTAAGTTTAATATTTATTTAATTTAGTTCGTCGTCGTTTAATACAATCTAATTATTATTATCTTGCTAACTTAGCGTTTTCGTGAGATTGTCTTTAATTGTCTAATTTGCGACTTTGCGTTCGCGAATTTTTGCGACATTTTAACTAAGATAAAAGTTCTTGTTCTTTTTGTTAAAAGTCATATTAATTGTTTGCTAAACGACAACAATAAATAAACGATCTTGTAATGCGACAACAATAATGAAGATGTTATTGTCAATAATATGAAGATAATAGTTAACAATAATGTGCAAGAATACGTGTTGACAAAATTAAAAATAATAAGCTTTAGTAATGTTATTAACATTAATGTTAATTGTACTAGTGTTCTAATAAATCGCGCCTTATGACTAAAACTTGTAAAGCGTCTACTATAAATAAACAATAAATTATAATCGTTTAACGTCACGTTTGAGCGAATAGTTTATCGTTATTAATTCTTGAACGTTAACAACAATAACATTAAGATGATGTTTTAACGTCGTTATCTTTCTTGTTGTTTGTAATAGTCTTAATCTTGAACGACTTGTCTCTTTTCTTAGACATGAGCGCGTTTTCTATTGTTTTAGGCGATTAATTGCGCTTCTTTAATGATAATATAAGAACGATAATATCTATTAGAGATGTCGAGATTATTACTTCAAGTATTATGATAATTGTTTCAAGACGTCTCATAATAAAGAAAATAAACATTTCGTGCTTTGTTTTATAGTTGTTAACAAGATTCGCAAAATCGTTTAACAAATTCTTGTTATATTATCGATCTTATTTAGCATTGTAGCTCTTTTATCGAACAAAATATTTCAAAATAAAACAATTTCGCTTATATTGACGAATGTGATGTTCGATAAAAGTCTTAATCTTATAAGAATGTTATTCGACATTTAACTTAACGACAATTTTCGAATGATTTAGCTTTAAACGATTGTGTAGATCTTCATCATCTAGCGTTAATTCGAAATGAACAATAAATATAATTAAGTAAATTTTTTAATTTATCGAGAGATTTAATTTGTACGCTAAATTGTTTTTTCGTTCGAAAATCTTAAGAGACTCAATGCGTTAAATTAACAATTTAAACGATTTAACGAACGACAAAAAGTAGCTTTTGTAAAGACGAAAATATATTATGTTGCTTATCAAAAACTCGATAAATCTATAATGTTTATTATATATTGTTTTGATTGCTATGTTAGTTTACGCAATTGTCGCTTTTATTTCGAAGACGTTAACGATTTTCTTTTGCAATCAATTCGTATAAAAATCGTTAAATCTAAGAAGAGATAAGAAATTACGCATTTTAAAGCTCATAACTATCTTATTTAATAATAACTTAATAGAGATACTAAGTAAATTATTAAGACGAATGCGAAGTGCGAGCAAAAAGAACACCCAATTTAGATTAGAATTGTTGATCGCTATATATCGCAAAACTATCTTAATTATTTAATTTGTTCGTTCACTTTGTTCGTCTATTTATGAATAATATATTGTTAAGATTAAAAATTAAACTTCTAGCTTCTAAAATATAGTTATTTAAAATTTAGACATAAACTTGCGATCTCTATTGTATACGAACGTTCTTAGAATTTTCTAATTAACAAGATTGTCAAAAAGAATACTTGTTTACTTCGCTACAATGTGAATCGTTTTATCGCTTAAAACAATCATTTTTTTGAAAAATTTGCAAATCGTTGTTAAGGCAACATCGAAGTTCTAGCATAACGATAGACTTAAAACGAAATCGATGCACACAATATAAAAAGACACGAAAGAACTCAAAATTAAGTTAAGACTTTTATACGATTAATGTCGCTTAATTTGACAAAAAATTGCATTTTTAACAATGAGCAATGTATTAATGCAATTAAGAGACAAGCTTGCGAAAATAAAAGTTAACAATTATTGTCTCGTAAATGCGAGTAAAGTTAACATAACTATTTATGTTGTGCGTCTAATGAAAGATTTTAATCTTAAATTTCTTAAGCAATCATAATTTCTTGCGATTTGCATAATTTATAAAGTAAAATAAATCGTTTTTTAAAAAAAATTAAATGCTAAAAGACATAGATGACTTTCGAATCGTCGTTAAAATTTTTGTTCACTTAATGAATTTAACGTATATCTTAAAAAGTCTTTTCTTAAAGATTTCATTTATTTAAATAAGACATGAGTAAAATGAGATTATTTTGTCGATCGTATTTTGATCGATTAAATTTGACTTTTCTTTAAAAGTTTGTCGCATTAATTTAGTTATAATCTTTACGTTCGTTGCAAAGTTGTTTATCTTATTTAAGATTAATAATTTGTTCTTGTTATGTTTATTTTCAAATGCGAGAAGCTTAAACAATGTATTCGAAATCGTATATAGTCTTTTTATACGATAACGTACGTTTAGTGAAAATTATGAAAAATATTACGAGGCACGCACGAGACAAAGATTGAGCTTGTTAGTTAATAAGAAGAACAACGTAATTTGTTTAACAATGCTTGTTGTGATCGAATGATCAATATAAACTATAATGAGTCTCTTGATCGCTTCTACTAGATGTTTAGTCTTTCGTATTGTTTATACGAGACAAGTTACTTTTATTTCAATTAATCAATAATTTATTTTGACGAAGCTTAAAGTCTTGAATAAAAACAAAATATGCTAAATATTGTTTCGTTTAAAGTTGTCGCTAATCAAATCGCCTTTAACATGATATATTTCGACATTAAATTCGCGCTTTTTAAAGACGTTTAAGTCTATGTACAATTAACGATTGTTGTCGAAATGAATTAAGAAGTTCGAAGTTGTCAAGAATCGCTATAATTAATAAAAGAATTAAAGAAAAACAAACAAGTGTTCAATACACGTATTTCTTAAATACGTCTTTCGCTTTTGTTCGTTAACAATAAAGAAATTCTTTAGAAGACAAATCTTTTTTTGCTATAAAGCGTCAACTCGTTGAACGTACTAGACGATCTTGTTTCTTTAGTAATTGACGAAATCAAAATAAATCTTAAGAATCTTCAAATTCTTAAAAAATTTAATCGCCTTAATGACGATTATACGCTTTTTAATGATAAATAAGTCAAAGACGTTCACTTTTTGTTCTAGCAAAATAATGCTAAAATAGTTAAGATAGAATTTTTTAAAATTAAGCGTGACGTTTAGCAAAACTAATTTGTCGAACAACTAAATAAAATAAGCTAAATGTGTGTCGAACGATTAAGAGAAAACAACAATATTATTAATGTAAACACAATAGAAGTCTCTAAATTAACGAAGCTCTCTATTCATTATTCGTTAAACGTAGATGAACGAATTTTTAAATCTTATAGTAGCGACATTAAGTTGTTTCTTGCCTCGATAAATAATATTAAAAACTTATGTTTGTCTTTAAACGCAATCAAGAATTGCAAAAAGAAAGTTAATTTGTTCATCAAATTTATGTGCTTACGATTACGAATTTGAGCTATAATGTTCGTTTAAACAAATATTGAATGCTTATTCGTAGTAATTAATTTATTTAATTTGCGAATATTAGTTACTATTCGATGTTTTCGAGTTTCGTTTAGCAAAATTCGTCAAATTACGAAGACAAAAAATTTAAACGACGAAAACTTAATTAATTATATTATCTTGTTTTGAGCATGCAATTTATCAAATTCTTTATCGACTATTTTGCGATTACGTTCTCTTAAAAAATAAATTTTATATTTTATTTTCAAAATTGATTTAGAGTTTTAGTCGCTATTTAATGAAATTAATATTTAATTTTTCTTAATAAAATTAATCGTTTTGCTAATATTTTTTCATAAGATATGTAATCATGTGACGAGATGCTAAAGCGCAATGATTTCGATTAGATTGTTGTAGACATGAACGTCATTAATTAAATTCGTCTAATAGCTATTACTAAATATATTAATCTTAATATCTTCTTTAGCTATTTAGCTTTCTTCGTTAAAGCTAATCTAATAATAATTTTTGTTTCTTAAATTTTAGCAAACATTCTAACGTCGCATGTTGCGAGATGCGAAGAGATACAAAACGATTATTACGAACGTATACAAAAAGCATTTTTCTATTTGCGACATAAAAGTAAGCGTCGAACAAAATCGATTCAAAGAGATAGTCTTGATTAGACAAGATCTTGTCTCGTACTACTATTAAAATTTCGAAAATAAAATGAACGACAATCATAAAATTTCTTTTGATCTTAACGACTCATTTTATTCGAATGTCGTTTTTTGATTTTATTTTTAATTTTGTGTTTAGACTTCAACAATTCTTAATAATTAGTTTTCGTTTATTTGCGTCAACGATTATACGTTCGAAATCAATAATATTTATCTTAAGTAGTAGCTTTGCTTTTAGATTTTCTACGACGTGAACTTCTTAATAGAAGTGAGCGACAATTATCTTGTCGTTTATTTTGTCTTAAAAATACATTGAAAGTCGAAGATAATCGTTGATTAAATGTTTGTCGTTCTTAATGTCGCACACAAATATGACGACGTTAAATTGTCTCGTAAGAGACTTCAATTTCAAGTCATTAAAAAAGTTATTGTCGATTAATGACATAGTGCATTCGTTGTCGACGCAAATAATACACAAAATGTCTTTTTATAAGAATGTCATTTAACATGTCGTATAATGTTAACGTTAAAAGTTAATTCATTTTAACGCAATAATAAAGCGTCTAACTTGATCAACTCTAAGTTCGTAAGACTTGCCTTAATAGAGACAAAATCAACATGAAATATCTTAGTGAATTTTCGACGATACATCTTGTTGTGTTTGTCTTTAATGTGCTAAAAAAGCTTATTTCTTAATAAAAAAATCAAGACACAACTTTTGCATTTGAAGAATTAAGAAAAAAACATTGACGTCAACTTAACATGCATTGCATTCGTCTAATAAGTCGCTTTCTATAACGAGTCAATTATATAAATGATTGCTAATATTTTCTTTTCGACATAATATACTATCGTATTCGCACGAGAGTCGCTATAGTAATTTGTGAAATCTTCGAAGAGCATAAAGTAATAAACGAATTCTATATATTTCGCAAAATTTGCGTAGTATATTGTTACGACAAGAACTTGATAAATTGTTATTTGTTCGTAGTCGTTCTAATAGTTATCGCGATAATTTTCGCGATATTTATTTTAATAGTTGTCTCGATTTCGCTATGCGTTATTTTGTTTATCTCTTGCTTTTTAATTTTAATAGTAAGAGTTTTTGCTTTAACTATTTGCGAAAGAATTTGTCGTCGTTGTAATTGCGAACCTTGCGAAAGATTTCAATGCTCAAAATTGTGTCGACGTCTATTGCATTAATTGACGAAAATGCTCGTTAAAATCTTGCAAGTTTTACATAGACTATCTAGAATATTCGTAATTTGCAAATTGTTGTTAAGAGAAATACGCGTAGTCGAATTGCTTGTAAAAGAACATGCGAGAGAGATAAATTGAACGAGACACATATGATGCAAGCTAACGAACAATTCGTTCTTTTAATCGTCTATTTGATCGATTCGAATTCTATTAATTAAAGCGATGAGCAAGCATTGTCTTTTATATCTCGCATTTTGCGTCAAATTTCTTAATAAAGTTTTAAAATAATGTGTAAGCGATAAACATGCTAACAATAGAACGCAATTTTATTTCGAATTAATTTCATGCTCAAGTCAATTGCCTCTAAATTTCTTCGATACTTGTTAATTGCGCATAAAAAATAATGTTTTACAAATATTTTATAATCTTTCGTTCGTCTTTAGCATCTTTAATAATAAAGATTTTTAATCTTAACTTGTTAAACGTCTTGCTAATTTTTATCTTAAAGCAATTTTACAATTTATTAATAAAGTTCAAAAGAGATAAACTTCAAAACGTTCGACGTTTAAAGTTGTTAATTTTTTTAAAATATCACGTTATAACAAAGTTACGAAGACAAAAAGAAAGATTGTTTTAAATAACAATTTCGTCAACAACGTATATGTAATCATTTATACGTTCGACAAAGATAAAGACTTCTCTATATATCGTTTTCTTATGAGCGAAAATAATATTGTTTAACTTATAGTTGTCTAGAGCGTCTAAATGAAAGAAGTCTAAATTAGACGTCTTAAATCGATTAGAAGACACATCTATATTTTCTTGTAAAAACTTATTAAAATGTTTAGAAACGCGATAAAAATTAGTCGATTTATTTCGAAACAAATGTCATGTTTGCTTTACGAGAGAACGTTAATTTTCTTTACGCAACATAATTCGCAATTGATTTAGATCGAAGATTGCAAAGAGTAAAGTTTACTTAAAAGTCGCGAAATTAAGTTGTGAAATCAAAGTTTGCTCAAAAATCGCTAAATTAACTTGAACGTTAAAAGATTATTAAACGAGCTCTTGCTATTATTGCGAATTTATATTATTAAACGTAGTTGTGTTCGATTAAGTTAACGAAGAATAAATAAACTAGACATTTGATTGCGAGACATTAAGTTCGACATCTTGTTATTGATCGTACTAAGTATGTTGCTCAACGTCAAATAAGTTAAAAGACTATAAATTGTACAACTATGCGATAAAGCTAAATTGATCAAACTATTGTTAATCACTTTGCAAAGAATTGTTAAAGCGTAAATTTATCATTTTAAATCTATTGTTTATTGTTACGAGCCTAGCTCGAAATAGCGTGATATATAGTCTACGACGCAACATGTAGCTATTACGCTAATACTTCCTGCGAAGATATTAGAGAGAATTATGCTTTGAAGAGATTTATAGACGTCTTCAAATAATGCAAACAATTATTTGATAACAAGGGATTTGCAACTTGAGTCAATCGTAACAATAAGTCAAGACTTAAGATAAATTGAATACGATTCATAAGAAAGTCGTATTTCAATTTCTATATACAAAGAAAATACTAATTGCTCGCCTTGTTCGTTCGTCGAAACATAGCGAACATGATTGCTCGCAATGTTCGTTCGTCGAACATAACGAACGTTATGCTCAAGATGCTCGCTTCTCGAACACGTCGAACATGATAGTAGATTCGCCTTTGAGGCGTAGAATCTAAATCACTAATACAACTTTAATAAACTCGTAACACTATTTCTCTTCTTTAGAGTTTTTTCGTCTCGAAATTCAATGTTTCCTCATGATGTCTCCAAGAAAGATTAATACTAGAAACTCTTTTCTTCGCAAGAAAGATCTTCTTGACGCTCTAGAACTTGTGTCTTTAGCAATGCGTCCTTGTCGTAATTGTGCGACGTCTAGTAAAATCTATTGTGTAAGTAATGATTCTAAGAAGTGTGTGGAGTGTGTGCGATCTAGTCGTGATTGTGATTTGGCAATCTCTTCTACTTCGATAAAACGAATTCATAGAAAACGAATGCGCTTAAAGAAAGAAATGCGCGAAGCGCGTGCTAAGTTAAATCGACTAGAAAAGTAGCTTAACTTTCTAGAGAATAAAGAGAAAGAAATGATCGTAATAGAGTGAAAGAACATTAATGATCTAGAGATAAACGAAGCACATTTTACTAAATTTGTTGCGAAGATTCTTGAGCTATTGTTTGATGTGTCGTTCGAACAATTTCAACTTTCGACTAATTGGGATTGAGCTATTATTCTCTTGCCTATTTTTGATAAAACTTCCTTAGAAGATTTCGACAACAATTAAGATTCTTTTTTGACTTTTATGTGTTCTTTAAGGTAGAGTATCCCTTTCACTTGATCAAATACTCTTGATCTTCTTGGCGCAAAATTTTCTCAACCTCATATTGTTTCTCTTCTTGCGAATGAAAATAAAATGTGTTCTATAAAGACGTGATTGAATTTATTAATTCCAACAATAAGATATAAAATACTAGAAATACTTTGACATTCTTAAGTAAGTCGAGTTCATAATTGATTGATCTTTTAGTCTTTTTAACGAGAAACAATTCGACTTTAACATGATTCAATTTCTTGCTTAACTTCCTTGTTTTAAGATTTTTCGTAAAAAGATACACTCTATTTCTCTCTTTTAATTAAGATGTCGTTTTTCGTTTTTTATTTTAATACTTGATCGATCTTTCTTGCATCTTCGAGATGTTGTCGTATATCTTTTTCAATGTCGCTATTCTTTCGATAACTAATTGTGCTAATAGATGCTTTCGCTCTTTCTTAAAGAGATTGAACTTCTTGTCATAATTGACAAAGAATAAAGTGATTTTAATGATATTCGAAATCTTTGCATTTAATGTTAATTGTGTCATAGATAAAAGTAATACTCAATTGCTATAAATATTGTTGACGTAGTGTCTTAAATATTGCTCTAGACTCTAATTTGTTCGCTCTATCTAATTATTTGTAATCGAATAATAGGCAATCGACATTCGAAGTCTTGTTTCTAACATTAATATCAATGTCTTTCAATAGTTAGACGTGAAGAGCTTGTCTTTGTCACTAGTTAGTTCTTTAAATATATTATGATATCGTATAAGTCGATTTAATATAACGTATTCTAGTTGTTTTGCTATGAACTTCTCTTTGCATGCGATGATATGTAAGTACTTAATAAGTTTGTTAATCATTATTAATATCGAATCATATTTGTCTTCAATTGTTGAATTCGTCGATTTGAGCAATTTGATAATAAAGTTTATCGTGACTTTATCTTATAACGATTTAGATAATTTCTAATATTGAATTTCGTTATAGTTCGCATGTGTATCATGTTTGTTTTGTTAACAACTAAGATATCGTTTAATATATGTCTCGACAACTTGCTTCATGTTAAGAAACTAGCAATGCTAGCGCAAAAGCTAAAGTGTTTTGATTATCTCTAGATGTTCTTGCAATAATTTGTTATAATGCTCTTTTATACATTCGTCGATTTTGTTAATAAATATCTAGAGTTTTTCTTTCTTAATAGAAAACTTCTTTAATTCGTTTCGAAGAATTCGTAGAGTTGCGTTTAGCTTATGTTTGTTAATTAATAATGATTTATTTTGATTAATCTTAAGTATGCTATAATTGAACAACTTCTTTGTTTTTATATAATTATTTCGTCTACTAAGTGCGTTTGTTTTGTCATTTTCTTTTTCTAGAATATACAATATTTTGAACTTGTATTGTTCTAGTTTCTTAAATTATCGCATTTGTCTTCTATTAAGTTCTTTTATCGTAATAAAATGCAATAAGTTCTTATAATTTGTTAAAATAGTAAGCTTTAGTGCTTCTTCTATGTATACTCTTTATGCTTTAAGGGCTACTACTATCGCAAGTAGTTTCTTGTTATGTATATCGTAATTTTGTTTTGCTAACAAGAGTTTCCTTAAGTAGTATGTCATTAAATGTTATATGTCTTTATATAGCTAATTAAAGCATGCATCGATAACTAGATTTAATGCGTCTATTTTCATTTGTTCTAGTTTCTTTGAGTCAAACATCTTAAATACTAGTTTCTTCAAGCACTCTTTTTTTAATTCTTGAAATGTTGCTTTTTCGCGTAATTCTCATTTTTAAGATGTGTCTTTTCTTGTTAGATTTGTTAATGATATCGATCTCTCTAAGAAATTCTTAATGAACTTTCTATTATATTGAACAAATTCTATAAAGGCCTAGATGTTCTTAACATCGATTGACATTAATTATTCTTTAATTGTCTTAATCTTTTTTGAGTTCATTTGAATTTCATGTCGTTCTACAACGAATTCTAGAAAATCAATTTTCTCTTGATAAAATTCGCATTTCTTTGATTTAAGGCGTAGATTTCTTTAATTTAAACATTCCAATATTTGAGAAACATGTTGCACATGTTTTTTCAACGTGATCGAATATATTATGATGTCGTTCAAATATATTATAACAAATATATTCAAATATTGTCGTAGCGTATCGTTAATTATTTCTTGACATGTTATCGAGACGTTAATGAGCTCAAACGACATTATTATGTATTCGTAAAGTTTATATTGTATACAAAAAGTTGTCTTTTACTTTTCTTTTGTTTTCATTCTAATCTAATTATACGCTTCTCGTAGATTTAGTTTGATGAAATACTTGACTTCGAATAATCGATTCTAAAGCTCGCTAATATTTGATAATGAATATCGATTTTTAATCGTTACGTCGTTTAACTTTTGATAATTGACACATAAGCGAAGTTCTTCGTTCTTCTTAAATGTAAAGAGAATCGAGTATCTTGCTCGTAATTGGAATTTTCTAATAAAATTTTTTTTTTCATTTTTTGCTAAGTATTTGCGAAGTATTAACAATTTTTTCTTCGATAAAGCGTAAATAGATTCAAACGTGAGTTTCTTGCCTAATTTAAGTTTGATTTCGTGATCTCATAATTGATGTTTAGATAGAGCTAATGTCGTTTTCTTCTCTTAAAATAGATGCTTTCAATTGTTATATATTCGTAATATATGTTTTAGCGATTTCTTCGTTCTACTAGATATTTTAAGACTCTTAGAAGATTCGTAGTTTTTTTCACTTACTTTATTTTTATGATTTAGCTAATCTTTGTTAATGTTTAACGAGTCGAATTGTTGTTAATCGTTTTTGTACAAAATGACAAGTTCGCTTCTTGCGATCAAGTTTTAACTTAATCTTTTATTTATTATCGAACGTTATTGATGCGTAAATTAAATATGAATTGTGTGATCACATCGCTCAAATCTAAGTACTCGTGTATTCTAATTAACTTTTAGATTGTGCTACTTTAATCAAGGCATTTCTAAAACGATATCGTGAGTAATTATTCTTACTATATTAAAGATTAGTTTCTCGTGATATTGTTAAATAGCTATTAATAGTGATTTCGTTTTTTTGTTCACTTTTTCATTCTCGTCAAGTAATGGGTTTCCATCTACAATTATTAGATTGTATGCGTTAGACTTTTTCTAAATAGAATACTCTTTCTTCTTAACAAGAGCTCTAGTTATAAAATTATCTATCGCACTAGAATCGATCATTGTAGTGAATCGACAATCATTGATCTTAATTGATATGATAAAACATTGTGCATATGTTGTTAAGTTTAGTTGTTGCTATTAGACTAACATATTGCATTTCTTTAATATGCTCTTTATTAAGAAATTTGAACTTTTTTTTGCTCTTGTGTTGCGACTTCTATTGCAAGCGTTTGTTTGCGCTAAGCTTTCTCTTGTTGCTAAATTGCTAACTTTGGCTTTCTAAAAAATCAATTGATTTTTTTCTTTTCTTCTAGATGAGTCTAGCATAAGTCGTCGTAACAAACGATTCAATTAAGTGTCTCGTATTTCTTTGCTTTCTTTATCTTTTGTTAAGATAAACTAACACTATTTAGTTGTCGTTCAATTTCGTCGAAAATATTCTTTTTTGTAATGACGTCGCTTTCTAGCGCTTTCTCGCATTTGTCTACGATTTTATTGATTTGTTTTTCTTTCGATAAGCTAGCTAAAGTTTCGAGATGATTCGTGATGTTTTTTAGGCATTCGTGAAAGTTCTTCTAGTTATATTCTTCGTCTAAGTTGATAACTAGACTATAAGATTTAATAGTCTTCTAAAGTGCTCGATTAACTTCCTGCGTAAATGCGAATGCCTTGCTTAATAATGTTTTATCTAGAACTTTCTATAATTGATTTAAATTCTTTATCAAATAATAGTCGTCGTTCAATTTAGTTTTAAGGATGTTCGTCTTTATGTCGACTTGTTCTCTAATGTCGTTTTAGCTATCAAGTATCTCTCTTAACATAGCATTGATTTGTCGACGATTTATTAAGTTTCGTAATTGACAATCTCTTGCGAAGTGACTCGATTTGCCACATAAATAGCACGTTTTTTGGAATTTGTTATTTTGCTTTTCCCTAGAATTCTTTTCTTTACGTCGCTAAGTAGAGTTTAATTTCATTGATGCAAGCTTACGATAATTTGGGTTGCTATATTTCTTGAAGTGATCTCTCTTTGCGTAGTAATCGATCGTTAATTCAAAGAAGATTTCTACTCTCTCATGAGATTGATCGTATCGTTTTTTCATAGCTTTTTTATATAGCTTGTCGTTCACGTCAATTGCTATTTTCACTAAAGTTTAAATAGTGTCGAATCTTACATCGCTACGCATAAGTTCGTTCTTAACATTTTTCTTTAAATCTCGTTTAAACATTGTCATTAATAATGCATTGTTTTAATCGATTAAATTTACGTATTTTTGAAATTTGACGACGTAGTCTATTGCTAATGTTTTTTGTTGTAAGTGCTAAATGACTCGTTTCGCTATTTGTTTTTCGTTAAATATTTCGAATATTTGTCGTAGTTCTTTTTTGAAAACATCAAAGTTAATGAAGATCTCTCTTGAATCTTCTTCATTCTCGAGATGCTTTCGAAGATTTAGCTTGAATCAATGTTAAGTTCGTTCTCGAAAAAAGATAGAAATTAACAAGATCTTTTTATTTTTTGAAACGAAATAAAACGTAAAGTAGATTTTAATTTGCGTAATTTAATTCTTTAGTCTAGTTTTGTCTTTATAATATTTGTTTAAAGCATTAATCTTAATCTTTGATAAAATTTCTTCTTTATTGTCGATACTATTGTCGTTATTATCGATCTTCATGAGGTTTGACACGAGTTGTTTTTCTTTTATTATAGAGTTGATGTTCGAAATAGAAGCGCGTTGATTTAATATAAACATTCTTAGAATGTTCAAAGTGTTACGCTAGTACTTTTTGCGAAAATATTAGAGAAAGTTATGCTTTGAAAAGATTTGTAGGCGTCTTCAAATAATACAAGCAATTACTTGATAACAAGAGATTTGCAACTTAAGTCAATCGTAACAATAAATCAAGACTTAAGATAAATTAAATACAATTCATAAGAAAGTCGTGTTTCAATTCTTATATACAAAGAAAATACTAATTGCTCGCCTTGTTCGTTCGTCGAACATAACGAACATGATTGCTCGCAATGTTCGCTCGTCAAACATAGCGAACGTCATGCTCAAGATGTTCGCTCCTCGAACACGTCGAACATGATAGCAAATTCGCCTTTGAGGCGTAGAACCTAAATCACTAATATAGCTTTGATAAGCTCGTAACAATAGCACGAAGCACGACTATCTATAGATTCGACGACTTAACAAGCGAACAATGTTCGACATGTTCGCCAACGAGTTGAGCGAACAATGTTCGACATGTTCGACAACGAGTTAAGCGAACAATGTTCGACATGTTCGACAACGAGTTGAGCGAACAAAGAAGAATTTCTTTAATATATAAATTCTTAAACACGATATTTTTATAAATCGTATTTAATTTATCTTAAGTTTTAATTTATTGTTACGACTACTAAGTTGCAATTTCTTGTTATCAAGTGATTGCTTGCATTGCCTAAAGACGTCTACAAATCTCTTCAATAGCATAACTCTCTCTAATATTTTCGTGAGAAGTACTAGCGTAACACTTTGAACACTTTAAGAATGTTTGTATTAGATTAACGCGTCTCTATCTTAAACATTAACTCAAAAATATCACGTCGACTCTTTGTTAATAAAGACGACAAAATAAGAATTAACAAGCTTGACGTTTATCATAAAGATTGAATCGACTTAAAGAATTAGCTTATGCAAATAAATATTTATTTTATCTTCTATTCTATTTTAGCGAACAAGAAGACAATTTTCGCATTTACATTTCTTAAAGAAAGAGTTTAGCATTGACTTAAATTAAACTTACGCAAGTATTTGAAGAATTATGACGAAAATTCTCGTGCAATGTTCACGAACTTCGATAACTTCAAGAGAGAGCTTCGAAAAATCTTTGAAACATTTAATAAGAAACAAATAGCAAAAAAAGTAATTTAGCATTTAATTTAATAGATCTTTGCAACAAAGTACGCAATAAGATTTTAAAAATATATCAATTTTATCGAATGAAACGATGTCGCATTTATGACAATGTTTCGACGAAATTTTAAGAACAATCTTAAGAACGAAATTATGTGCGATAACAAATTCATTAGCAATATGTTTAATCTCATTGAAGTAGCTATCGATCTTGACGACAAGTTGTATAAAAGAGCTATGAAAAAGCGATACGATCAATTTTACGAAAGAATAGAAATCTTCTTTGAATCAACGATCAAATATTATTCGAAAGAATTTCGTTTTAATCAAAAGTACAATAATTTAAACTATCGTGAATCTACATTTATGAAATTGAATTTTATTTAACGACGCAAAGAGAAGAACTTTAGAGAAAAGCAAGATAACAAATTCTAGAAAACGTGCTATTTATATGACAAATCGAGTCACTTCGCAAGAGATTGTCGATCGCGAAACTTAATAAATCGTCGACAAATCAATGCTATGTTAAGAGAGATATTTGACGATCAAAACGACATTAGAAAGCAAATCGACACAAAAGCGAACATCTTTAAGATTAAATCGAATAACAACTACTATTTGATAAAGAATTCAAATCAATTATAGAAAGTTCTAGATGAAACATCATTAAATAAGGCACTCGCATTTACGCAAAAAGTTAATTAAACACTTAAGAAAATTATTAAATTTCATAGTTCAATTATCGACTCGAACGAAGAGTATAACTAAAAGAACTTTCACGATTGCATAGAAGACATTACGAAACATTTTGATGCTTTAGCTAGTTCGTCAAAGGAGAGACAAATTAATTAAATCGTAAACAAATGCGAGAAAGCGCTAGAAAGCGACGTCACTAAAGAAAAAGACATTTTCGACGAAATCGAACAACAACTAAATAGTGTTAGTTTATTCAAATAAAGAATAAAGCAATCAAAGAAATATGCGACACTTAATTGAACAACTTGTTACAACGACTTATGCTAAACTCATCTAAAAGAAAAGAAAGAAATTAATTGATTTTCTAGAAAGTTAAAATTAGCAATTTAGCAATAAAAGAAAGCTTAGCGCAAACAAACGCTAGCAATAGAAATCGCAACATAGAAGCAAAAAAAAGTTCAAGTTTCTTAATAAAGAGCATATCAAAGAAATGCAATATGTTAGCTCAACAATAGCAATTAAACTCAACAACATACGCACGATGTTTTATCACATTAATTAAGATCAACGATTATTGACTTATAGCAATGATCGATTTTGATGCAATAAGTAATTTTATGATCAAAGCTCTTGTAAAGAGAAAAGAATACTTTATTCGAAAGAAGTCTAACGCTTACAATCTAGTAATTGTAAATGAAAACTCATTACTTGACAAAAATGAAAAAGTAAACAAAGAAACAAAATTACTATCGATAGCTATTTAGCAACATCACGAGAAACTAATCTTTGATATAGTAGAAATAATCACTTATAATATTGTACTAAAAATACCTTAATTAAAGCAACACAATTTAGAAATTAACTAAAATATACGAGTACTTAGATTTGCGCAATGTGAACACGCAATTTACATTCAATTTACGCATCGATAGCGTTCAATAATAGATAAAAGATTAAATTGAAATTCGATCGCAAGTAACGAACTTGCATTTTCGTAAAAAAAACAATTTAATAAAGTTCGATTCAACAAACATTAACACAAGTTAATTAGATTACAAAGTTAAAATAAATGAAGAAAATTGCGAATCTTTTAAGAGTCTTGAACTATCTAATATAGCGAAGAAATCGCTAAAATACGTATCACGAATATACAACAATTAAAAGCATCTATTTTAAAAAGAGAAAACGACAAAGATTCTTTCTAAACATTAATTGTGAAATTATAAGATCAAACTTGAATTAGACAAACAACTCATGTTTAAATTTATATATGTTTTATTCAAAAAGAAGCTCGAAGTACTTCGCGAATATCTAGCAAAAAACGAAAAAAAAAGAATTTATCAAAAAATTTCAATCACAAGCAAAATACTCGATTCTTTTTGTATTTAAGAAGAACGAAACTCTTCGTCTATGTGTCGATTATCGAAAGCTAAATTATATTACGATCAAAAATCGATATTCATTATTCAATATTAGCGAGCTTCAAAATTAATTATTCGAAGCGAAGTACTTCATCAAACTAGATCTACAAGAAGCGTATAATTAGATTAGAATAAAAGTAAAAAAGAAGTAAAAGAAAGTGTTTTGCACACGATATAAACTATACAAATACACAATAATGTCGTTCGAACTCACGAACGTCTCGACAACGTATTAAAAAATAATTAATAATGCATTACGACAATATTTGAATCAATTTGTCATAATATACTTGGACAACATCATGATTTACTCAAAAATCTTAAAAGAACATATTAATTATATTTTCAAAATATTAAAATGTCTAAATAAAAGAAACTTACATCTTAAGTTAAAGAAATGCGAATTTTATTAAGAAAAAGTTAACTTTCTCGAATTTGTCGTAAGACGACATGAAGTACGCATGAATTTCGAGAAGCTACAAATAATTAAAGAATGAAAATCATTAATTAATGTTAAGAAAGTGCAATCTTTCTTAAATTTCATAAACTACAACAAAAAGTTTATTAAGAACTACTTTGTTAATGCGATATTATTGACGAATCTCACGAAAAAGAATACGTTATAAACATAGAAATTCGTAGAAAAAAAATCATTTTAAGATCTTAAACTAGAATGCTTGAAGAAATTAATATTAAAAATGTACGATTTACGACTATTAAGTAGAATTGAAATTGACGCATCAAATCTAATTATCGATGCATGCTTCAATCAAAAAGCATAAAGACATATGACACTCAATAACATATTTTTCGAAAAAACTCCTATTAATCGAACAAAATTACGATGTTCACAATAAGAAGCTACTCGCTATTGTAGTCTTCTTAAAGGCATAAAAAATATACATCGAAGAATTATCAAAATTTACGATTCTTACGAATCACAAGAATCTTGTGCACTTTATTACTATTAAATAGCTTAACAAAAGACAAATAAAATAATTAGAACAATTCAAATAGTACAAGTTCAAGATATAGTATATTTTAGACAAAGATAATGACAAAGCAAACGCACTTAATAGAAGAAATAATTATATAAAATCGAAAGAATCGTTTAATTATAGCATACTTAAGATCAATAAAAACGAATCATTATTAGCTAACAAACACGAGCTAAATGTTACATTACAAATACTTCGAGACAATACAAAAGAATTTTCAATGAAGAAAGAAAAACTTCAAATATCTATTGACAAAATCGACGAATGTATAAGAGAACATTATGATAAATTATTGCAAGAGCATTTAAGAATGATCAAAACTCTTTAACTTCTATGCTAGCATTATTAATTCTTATAAATGAGACAAGTTGTCAAGACATACATCAAACGATGTCTTAGCTATTAGCAAAACAAACATAATACACATGCGAGCTATGACGAAATTAAATATTAGAAATTATCTAAATCGTTATAAGATAAAGTTACGATAAACTTTATTATTAAGTTGCCTAAATCGACGAATCTAGCAATTGAGAACAAATATAATTCGATATTAATAATGATTGACAAACTTATCAAGTACTCACATATTATTGCATGCAAGAAGAAGTTCATAGTAGAACAATTAAAATACATTATATTGAATTAACTTATACGATATCATAATATACTTAAAGAACTAACTAGTGACAAAGACAAGCTCTTTACGTCTAATTATTAAAAAACGCTTTTTTCAATGTTAGATACGAGACTTCGAATATTTATTGCCTATTATTCAATTACGAATGATTAAATAAAGCGAACAAATTAGAGTCTAAAGCAATACTTGAGGCACTATATTAACAATACTTATAGCAATTGAATATCACTTCTATTTATGGCACAATTAACATTTAATGCAAAGGTTTCGAATATCACTAAGATTACTTCATTCTTCGTCAACTATAACAAAGAATTTAATTTCTTTAGGAAAGAGCGCAAGCATTTGTCAACACAATTAGTCATTAAGAGAGTGGCAACATTGAAAAAGATACATGACAACATCTCGAGAATGCAAAAAAAGTCAATCACGTATTAAAACAAAAAACGAAAAACGACATCTCAACTAAAGAAGAGAAATAAAATATATCTTTTTACAAAAAATCTTAAGATAAGAAAGTTAAGCAAGAAATTGAATCATGTCAAAGTTGAATCGTTTTTCGTCAAGAAGACTAAGAGATCAATCAATTACGAACTCGACTTGCTCAAAGACGTCAAAGTATTTCTAGTATTTTATATTTGATTGTTGAAATTAGCGAATTCAATCACGCCTTTATAGAAAACATCTCGTTATAAAGTTTAAAAAAAAAGTAAATACGAAGTGAAAAGAATTCTAAAGCAACAAGGTCAAAGCTATCTCATTAAGTGAAAAGAATATTCTATCTCAAAGAACACGTAAGAATCAAAGAAGAATCTTAATAATTGCTATGATTTTATCTAGCTATTTCATCAACGTTCGAATAATCATTTAACATAGCGAGAGATAACTAGAAGATAGAAGACGACTTAACAAGAGCATTTCGCAACGAGACAATTAAAAGACTTCGAAGCATTCGACTCTTTTATTTTCGACAATAGACATTGTGTTTTTCGTTTCGCCTTTGCATCAATCTTCTTCAAAATTTTCTTATTTCGTAGCAATCGAGTTATGACGATTGTTAACAAAGCTTCATTTTTAACGATTTTGACAAAAAGATCTTCTCTATTGTGATTAAAAGAAAATCAAGACATGTTTACGCACGATTTGTTCACACGAACACATTTCGAACATTTCAAACGAGACGAAGAGTCTTTCATGGCGATACAAGAACGATCAAAGAGAGAGCAACGTTCGCAAGCAATATCTATTAGTACATCGTAACGTTCGATTTTGAATGCGACACGAAGACGACTTTGTTACTAAAAAGACATAGTAGATAAAACGATTTAACTTTTGAGACAAAAACCTTTAAGAAGAAAGATAGTGTTACAAGCTTAATTCGAAACAACGTGATATACAATCTACGACGCAACATGTAGTACGAAGCACGATTATCTACAAGTTCGACGACTTGACAAGCGAGCAATGTTCGACATGTTCGTTAGCGAGTTGAGCGAACAATGTTCGACATGTTCGATAGCGAGTTGAGCGAACAATGTTCGACATGTTCGACAACGAGCTAAGCGAACAAAGAAGAATCTCTTTAGTATATAGATTCTCGAACACGATTTTCTTATAAATCGTATTTAATTTATCTTAAGTTTTGACTTATTATTACGACTACTAAGTTGTAATCTCTTGTTATTAAGTGATTGCTTGCATTGTCTAAAGACGTCTACAAATCTCTTCAATAGCATAACTCTCTCTAATATCTTCGTGGGAAGTACTAGCGTAACATTTATTTCAAAATTCGTTCAATCAATTTTAGATTAACGACAACGATTTATGCTATTTTTCTTAAGAGAGAAAGCTCGCTCTCGACGATGTAAATTGTTAACATTCGCTAATGTGTTCTTGCGCGATTCATCGTCGTTTAATTCGCTAATCTTGTTGTTTCTTAATTTGTCGAAAGAGTTAATTATTGACTATTTAATTAAGAACGCAAATAACGTAAAAGATGTAAATAAAAAGACAAGACTTAAGATGTTTGAGAACGCAAGTCTATTTCGTTGGGCGATAAGAACTTCGTTAAGATGCTTTAAGACGACGATTAAACTAAAAGATTCTAGATTTAGAATGTTATCAAAATAAGCGTTCAAATTCTTTTGCTTAAATTGTTCGTTTTAATGTTTAAATAATTGTTTTGTTAACGACTTTAATAATGTCTTCGAGATAATGTTGTTTAATGTAAAAGACAATAATGTCTTTAAAGTAACGACGTCAATTGTAATAAATTGTGATATCTTCGAAATCTAATAATTAAGAACGATAGATAATGATCTTTTTGTTAAAAACTAATTGTGAGTTGTGACAAACAATGATTTCTTTGTTAAAACTTCGTTGTTAATCGTATTAAGTAAAGTTGTTTATTGTGTTTTTTCGAATTTATTAATTGCTCGTTTAAGTAAAGTCTTGTCGATTGCTCATTTAACTAATTAAATTTGTTTATCTTTACTAAATTAAATAAACTAAGTAAAACGACAAGTTCTATCTATTAATTCGAATGAAAACGAACGAGATAAAAGTTTGAAGAGCTCTTCAACTCTTAATTTAGTTAACTTACTAATACAAGAGATATATTGATGTCCAATAGTGCAAAATTGCAAAATTTGATAAGTAAGAACGAAAAGAACGAGATCAACTAGTTTGACTAAGAAAGACATTTTAATACGATTAGACAAACATTTGCGAAAGATAAACTTGTTAACTTTGATGCAATGACTCAATGTTTAATGATTGCGAAAGATAGACGAATGTTAGCTTTGATACAATGACTTAATGCTTGATAATTGTTAAAGACAAACGAATGTTGACTCTAATGCAATGATTTAATGTTTAGTGATTGCGAAACGCAAATGAATGTCGACTCTAATATAATGATCTAGTGTCTAGTGATAAATGCGAGATTGGATGAGAGAATTGACGATTAATGTCGTTCGTCTAAATTAGACGAGCGATTGACTCGAATCGTACGTTGAAATTATTATTTGTTAGGCAAAGAATGACAATTAGATAGGCAAAGCAACTAGGCAAGGCAACTAAGCAAGGTGAAAAGACACGAAAGTGAACAAGGCAAACATCTATAATGATTATAAAGATAATTCTCTAAGAATTAAGTTAACAATCAAGTTATACTTGATTGTTCAAGAGTAGACGTCATCGACAAGCGCCAAACGCTCTCTTGTTATTTGGCAAGAGCATTAGACACAAATCTCGTAACACTTTAGTAATTGTTTAAACTTTTTTTTAATGCGAAAATACAATTATGTTAGAGTCTTTAAAAAGTTTTTAGCAAGTCTATCTTTTTAATTTATTATAATCGAATACGTTAACTTTACGTTAACGTAAATGCGTCGCACAAACAAGAGTTTAATATTACAATATTTTTTATCAAAAATAACAAACAAGTTTTCAATAAAAAGAACATAAAATCTATCTTGTTTTTAATCAAGATTCTAATTTTTATCGAGTCGCGATACTAATTTACGAAACTTAAAATTGCAAAATTGATATAATTAGTAAAAAGAATACGTTATATAATTGAGACAATAAACTTTATTTCTTAAGTAATTATTTATATAAATTACTTTATTATTACGAATATAATTAAACAAACTAAGCTCTAAAAGACAATTTTCGCATTAATATTTTTTAAAGAAAGAGTTTAACATTAACTTAAATCAAATTTACACAAATATTTAAAAAATTATAATAAAAATTCTTGTGCAATGTTTACAAATTTCAACAATTTTAAAAAAAAGCTTTAAAAAATCTTTGAAACATTTAACAAAAAATAAATTGTAAAAAAAGTAATTTAACATTTAATTTAACAAATTTCTACAACAAATTACGCAATAAGATTTTAAAAATATGTCAATCTTATTAAATAAAATAATATCGTATTTATAATAATATTTTAACAAATTTTTAAGAACAATCTTAAAAACAAAATTGTGCACAATAACAAATTTATTAGCGATATATTTAATCTTATCGAAATAATTATTAATTTCGACAACAAACTATATAAGAGAGTTATAAAAAAGCGATACAATTAATTTTATAAAAGAATAAAAATTTTCTTTAAATTAATAATCGAATATTAGTAAAGAGAATTTTGTTCTAATTAGAAGTACAATAATTTAAACTATTGTAAATCTACATTTATAAAATTAAATTTTACTTAACAATATAAAAAAAAACTTTAAAAAAAAATAACAAATTTTAAAAAACATGCTATTTATGTAATAAATCGAGTTACTTCGCAAGAGATTGTCGATTACAAAACTTAATAAATCGTCGACAAGTCAATATTATATTAAGAGAGATATTTAATAATTAAAATAATATCAAAAAGCAAATTAATATAGAGACAAATATTCTCGAGACTAAATCGAACAACAATTATTATTTAATAAAGAACTTAAACTAATTACAAAAAGTTCTAAATAAAATATTATTAAACAAGACACTCGTATTTATGCAAAAAGTTAATCGAACATTTTAAAAAACTATTAAATTTTATAATTTAATTATCGATTCGAATAAAAAATATAATTAAATTTTTTTTTACAAATGTATAAAAAATATTACAAATTATTTCGAAACTTTAATTAGTTTATCAAAGATTATAAACAAATGCGAGAAAAAATTAGAAAACAATATTATTATTGAAAAAAAAAATACTTGATATAATAATAAAACAATTAAATCTTATAATATATAAAGATTTTAATTAAATAATTTGTTACAACAACTTATACTAAACTTATTTAAAAAAAAAAGAACAAAATTAACTAATTTTTTAAAAAATCAAAATTAACAATTTAATAAAAAAAAAAACTTAATGTAAACAAACGCTTAAAATCGAAGTTACAATATAAAAACAAAAAAAGTTCAAATTTCTTAATAAAAAGTATATTTAAAAAATACAATATATTAGCTTAACAATAGCAACTAAATTTAATAACGCACGCATAATATTTTATTATATTAGTTAAAATTAATAGTTATTAACTTATAATAATAATTAATTTTAATATAACAAATAATTTTATAATCAAAGCTCTTATAAAGAGAAAAGATTATTTTATTTAAAAGAAGTCTAACGCTTACAATATAATTATTGTAAATAAAAACTTATTACTCGCAAAAAATAAAAAAATAAATAAAGAAATAAAATTATTATTAATAATTATTTAGCAATATTACGAGAAACTAATTTTTAATATAATAAAAAAAAAACTAAGAATTCTTGCGAAAATCAAAATCGATATTATACTATCCCATTATACAAGAAAAGACAAGAGAGAAGATCTTATTAACAATGATGTTTACGATTTATTTTGATTGTTAAAGTCAAATGAACGTGATTGACGCGACGTCGACAAGTAATTAAGACGTATTTAATGCGTCTTAACGCGACTTATCACAAATTGCGACAAAGATTATCGCGAAAATAATAAAAATCAAGAAGCTCTATAAATCTAAAAAAAAACGCGTTCAAAATGATTTCGATAATAACGTTGATCAAGTAATGCACTTTTGTCGAGAAACTTACGCGCAAATTCAACGAATTCTTTGCGAAAAATAGACGAATTAACATGATTTTTGTATTAAAAAAATTAAAGAAAACAACGAATTAACTAGAAAAAGTAAAAAGAATCAAGAAAAACACATAAGATGCAAACACATAAGCGAGCATAATATAGAGTTCGTCATTAGTTGCATAAACAACAATTAAAATAAATGTTAAATAAGCATTTTCGAAGCGACAATTGATCAAGAAGATAAAGTTAATAACATGAATTAAAAAAAAGAAAAAGACAAAAAGAATACACAAACTAAGCGCAACGAAAATAATTGCATTAACGTGCGATTCAAACATCGTTAACACACTAAATGCGCGAAAAAATATATAAAAAATAAAATGTTTTAAAAAAATAATAATTTTCAAAGTTGATAGCGAATGTAACAAAAAGATTTTAAAATCGAATAATTTTTAAATTAAGAACGTATTTATCGCGACAATTTTGCGTCGTAAATGCGCAAAAATAATAATGCACAACATTAAAGTAAAGAACATGCTCAAAAACATAAAGAAAAAGAGAGCAAAAACAATAAAAAGATTATGTAAAATTATATATCAAAAATTAATAATTAATAAGATAACTTAATTTACAAGAAAAAGCGACAAGAAAAAATACGTCTTTATTGTGATATAAGTAAATTGCGCGAAAACGACGAACAAATTGATTCAATTTAACGTAATTTATAAGTCAAATATCAAGATAACGAAATATTATAATACGAGTTGCAAAATGAAGCAATGCATAAAGTGTTAAAAGTATAATTACTTAATATACGAATGCAAGAACGAACAACGATGCGCTTATTGTGTGCGAGATTATCGCTTCGATTAATGTTCGCATTAATTAAATTTATCAAAATAAAAATGCAACGTTTGTAAGAATGCTCACAAAGCATTCGATTTTAAGTACTCTAAAAAATAGAGCGAAAAACTAAGAATAAAAGAGACAACGAAAACAAAGTTATTGTATTACGTTGTCAAAACGACGAAAGCAAACGAAACGACAATTATCTTAGTGACTCTCGAAAGCGCAACGACGTTCAATTAAACGTTAAAGAAGAGAATAAAACGCAAAACGACAACAATTAATCGTTCGACGTAAACAAATCGCATGTAGAACATTCTTATAACGACAAAAAAAAGCGTAATTTAACAATTGATTAAGAAAAGACGTTTTAACGAATTATTAAATAGTTAATTCACTTTAATAAGACAAGATAACGACAAGATAATAATAATATCATTATAGAACATGTCTTTCACGCAAGAAATGCAAAATTTAATAAATATTAACATTAAAAATTATACGAAGCAACTTTGATAAAGACACAAAACGAGCTCAAAATATTATAATATAACGTTCACAAATCAAGAAATAAAATAATAATCGCATTGCTTTAAAAAATAAAATACAAAATTACAACATATTAATAATACAAAAGTTGTAACAACATTACGCTAAAACGAAGATATATAATTCGAAGCGCACAAACCTTACGTTCGTAAATAACGACAAAAAAACATGCTTTTACATTAATAAACGCATTAATAACAATAACTAACACAACATATAATATTTTAAAAATGTAAAAACAATAACGTTATAACTATGTTTTAACAATAATGACACAAAACATAATCTTGTTAATGTTTATAACGTTTACAATTCGCTCTCAAATAATTATAACGAAATAATTGACAAAAGCAATTTTTTAGCGATAAAGTTAACTTTGCGCATGCAAGACGAAAATGTTATTATAAAAAATTTTAATTTGTATTATTTCTTTTAAGCGAGCTCTTTTTATTTTAAATAACATTTGTTTTTGAAGAATTTGTTAAATATAATGTGTGCGATCGACGCAATATTAACTTTTCTTCAAAAAATTATAACGAAAAATTATTAAGACGCTTAAATTATGATTAATTTATCGTTCGTCACAAAAGAAATAACAAATCGATTGATATATTACGATATAAACGAAAAGATAAAAAATTTATTTAATTATTTTTCGATAAGAACAATGTTAAATCTTTGAATGCAAAAGAAGTCTTAACGTCGTTTTAAACAAAATTAAAAAATTATGAACTTAAAAAAGTTTAACAACATATTAAGAGATTTATTACTCGAATTAATATTGAACGATCTAATAAAAAGAGATAACATCAATAAGTACACGACAAAGTTGCTCGATGCTTTAAAAAAATTATCGAAGACTTTATTTTATAAGTACAATTATACGAGAAAATCAAATTCGAATCAACAACGAAGTGCACGAAAATAATTAAAGAAATTAAAAGACTACGTTAACAATGTCGTATCTCTAGCGAATAAACGACGTACATTCGAACATGCGATAAGAAGAGCAAAATTCCAAAGAGACACAAACGAAACGAGTTTCGCAAACAAATAAAAGCTTCGAAAAACATTATTAAGAGTCTCTTCAAAATAGCAAAGTAAATTAAAAACGCAATAACAAAAACGTTGATCAAGTTTACTATATTATTACTACGAATCAATACAAACATCGCGACAATAATAAAGAATAAAATCGAAACGATATTTCGATTTAATTTTTCTTTTTCGTTTACAATTTTAATAAACGATTTAAACGAATTCTTTTATTCGATTCTTATAAAAGACGATAAAATAATGTCGAAGCGCAAAGTAATAAAAGCAATGTACAAGACAACTTTTAACAAGATATTAAGAATTAACAATGTAATTAATTGTACGTTGCGATAATTAATTCGTATCGTTTTATTTTAAGTAAAATTTTTATTCGATAAATGCATTAAGAAAAAGATGCAATCGTCTTATTTTAAAAAGACAATCACAATAATGTTGCGCAAATTAAGAAAAAAGAACTATTTTAAGTTGTTATTCTTTAAACTTATCGCGTTATTAAATACATTAAATAAGATATTAAAGTTAATAATATCGAAACGTCTTCGTTACGTCGTAAAAACGCACAATACTTTATTAAACACACAAATAAAAGTTAGAAAATAACGTTTAATCAATACGACGTTGCAACTAATTACGAAAAAGATTTACACAATATAAAGCGATCAAAAAAAAAGAGTAATATCTTTATTTAATCTTGATGTATTAAACGCATTCGATAATGTGTTGCACACTTAATTGCTTCACAATATAAAGAAGAGACAAATTTCTACTTGTTTGCTTAAATAAATAGAGAATTTTCTAAAGAAATGTCGTATTATTTTAATTATAAACGACTACACAATAGAGAAGCGCAATGCGAACGTAAACATATTATAAAAATTCTCTCTTTTTTTAGTTTTATATTTGTTTTACAATGCGAATCTATTAAAGATGTGCAATAACATTAAATTGCGAGTTAGCGTTACGAATTTCGTAAGCAATGTTAACATATTAACGTATAAAAAATCGATCGAACATAATTGTAGAATACTAAGTTAAATGTACGATAAATGCGAACAATAAACACGAAATTACAAATTCAAGTTCGCAAAAAAGAAGTACAAATTAATTTATTTTTCGCAAACTTTAAAGAGATTTAATATAAGCGTCGACATAACGCTAACAAAGCACGAGATAATTGTTAAATCAAATATTAAAATATTAAGAATTTAACTAAATTTAAAGTTAAAATAAAGAGTTTACTTGCGTCAAATAAAGATCAAGTTAATAATTAAACACAAAAGCGCATCAATAATAGAAAGTTCAATATTTAACACTTTGTTAAAAACAAATAAGCGCAAGTATATCGTTATTAAGAAGTCGATAATAATTTACGATGTTATCGCATAATATACGTTTAAAAATATTAAAAATTTAAAAAAAAAATTATTTCGAAGTTACAATCGATATAGAATTGCGCACTTTAACGCATTACCAATGTTTATAAGACGACGTTTACAAAAAATTTACAAGTCGAAATTAACGTATCTCTTATTGATGTGCATCTTAAAAAGCTAATACAAAAATCAATAATTATTATAAATGCACAAGAATTAAGCAAAACAATAAACGCAACGATGTTACGTATACGCAACGACTTAATGTTAAAAAAAGAACAAAAATCAAAACTTAAAATAATATTTTTACAACTTAAAAAAAAATGCGAATAAAATTCGAATTAACGACGACATTGCGATAGCAACTCTATAAAACTACTTTATGAGTAAAACTCTCTAAAATAATTATCGCATATAGCAAAAAAATAATTAAAAAAAAGTACAACGCAAACAAGTTTAAGTAATATTAAAAAACGTACTTCGACGAAAACGATCGCAATAAAAACGTTATTATCGTTTTAATAGAAGCGAATTAAAGAATTGAAAAGCAACTAAAAAGCGTCAAAATAACGCTTACGCATTACGACAAACTTAAGAAACTTACAAGAGCGATCGAAAAATTGACGAAACATTGCGAGATATTTATTAATTTGCGAGAACAAATTTATAAGATATATTTTAATAATTAAACTTTACTAAAGATTATAAGAAAAATAAAATTGACGTTAAATTAAATACATTTTAGAAGAACGTAAAGAGCATGTAATGCGATGCGACGTCGCGATGTTATATTAAAACTTCATTGAGTTTCAAGACATAAAGACGTAAAAGACAACGAAATTGTAAACGAAGTCGCTAACGAGATACATAAGTAGCGTCTATTTCTCGCAAATCAAATGTTAAACGAACTCGTTATTAAAAAGACGCTTATTTAGAACAAAACTTAAAAGAGATGACGATTAAGATAATTAAGAGATAAGAACGACGCAAAGTATCGCAAGTTCGCATTTAGAATTACGCATAAATATATATAACTACACATTGATTGTCTCAAATCACATAGTGCACTTCTAATATAACTAAAAATAGACAAAATTAACTTTAATCAATTTTTGTGCGAACGACGAATGCTCGAGATTACGACAAAAACTTGCGACTATAATTAAAAACACATAACGATCAAGCATATTCTATTGATTTGTCTTAAATAACGACAAAAAAGAACACAAATGTAACAAGAGATTAATATTACGAATTTACGACGATTGCTAGACGTAAATTGATCGCGTCGAGTTAAGTTATCGAGTTCGAATCAAATTCTTAGCTTGTTAAGGCTCGAGTTAAGTTAAGATTTTAATATTGAAAAGTCGATTCGAATTACGATGTTAATATCGAGTATTCGAATCGAGTTACGATGTTAATATCGAATATCGACTTAAATTTTCGACTTAACTCGTCAAAACATGAAGCGATTTAATAGTAGAATTTGTAGACATAAATTGTGTGTTAAATCTTATGATTTTTTTCTTAAAATATTGCATAGTAATGCAATAAAATAATGCAAATAACAAGAAGATAATAAAGAAAAAAATTGTTTCGTTCTTGACGCATAGATCTCTCGAAAGTCGTGACGTAATAAATTCAAAAATAGAAATTCTTAGCATTATGACGACATTTTCGATTGCTTAACGATTCGAGTCGATAACTTAAATCAAGTTAGAAATCGAGTTAATATCAAGTTAAATTACGATGTTAATATCGAGTATTCGAGTCGAATTAGAAAGTTGATATCAATTCTCAATTTGACGATTAGTCTAGCTAGGCGAGATTAGACTTGTTGTTGCGACGATGTGCATAATTTTGACTATTAAGTTGTTGCGTCAATTTTAGACAACGACATCGTTAACGATGCTTAAGTTTCTTTTAAATTTATAAAGTTCTCGTTTGAAGAATTTTCTTGTATTACGAATATCACGATATAGAAGGCGAAGACGTAGCGTCGTCATGACGACTCGTTACGAACGAAATGACAATCGCGAATTCTAGTCAATTATGATTAGACAAATAAACGCTAGTGTTGTTCGTCTATTGGTAATTAATTAGATTCAAAAATCGTAAAAATATATAATTCTTGCATAGATTCTTAGGGATGTTGAATCGAGTATAAAAAATATATATATAATAAAAATAATTATTTACAATATTGTTCTAGAAATATTTTAATTGAAGCAACACAATTTAAAAATTAATTAAAATATACAAGTACTTAAATTTGCGCAATGTAATTACGCAATTTATATTTAATTTACGTATTAACAATATTTAATAATAAATAAAAAATCGAATCGAGACTTAATTACAAGTAGCAAGCTTACATTTTCGCAAAAAAACAATTTAATTAAATTCGACTTAATAAATATTGACAAAGATTAATCAAATTACAAAGTCAAAGTAAATAAAAAAAATTACAACTTTTTTAAGAATTCTAAACTATTTAATATAACGAGAAAATCGTTAAAGCACATATTACGAATATATAACAATTAAGAATATCTATTTTAAAAATAAAAAACAATTAAGATTTTATCTAAATATTAATTGTAAAATTATAAGATTAAATTTGAATTAAATAAGCAACTTACGTTTAAACTTATATATGTTTTATTCGAAAAAAAGCTAGAAACACTTCGCGAATATTTAACAAAAATAAAAATAAAAAATTATTAAAAAATTTTAATTACAAACAAAATATTCGATTCTTTTTATATTTAAAAAGAACGAAACTCTTTGTCTATATATCGATTATCGAAAACTAAACAATATTATAATAAAAAATCGATATTTATTATTTAATATTAGTAAACTTTAAAATCGATTATTCGAAGTAAAGTACTTTATCAAATTAATTTTATAAGAAGCATATAATTAAATTAGAATAAAGACAAAAAAAAAGTAAAAGACAACTTTTTGTACACAATATAAATTATATAAATATACAATAATGCTATTCGAACTTACAAACGTTTTAACAATGTATTAAAGAATAATTAATAATATATTACAACAAAATCTAAATCGATTTATTATAATATACTTAAATAAAATTATAATTTATTTAAATATCTTGAAAAAATATATAAATTATGTTTTCAAAATACTAAAATATCTAAATAAAAAAGATTTATATCTTAAATTAAAAAAATGCGAATTTTATTAAAAAAAAGTTGATTTTCTTAAATTTGTTGTTAAACAATATAAATTACACATAAATCTCGAAAAGTTACAAGCAATTAAAGAATAAAAATTATTTATTAACGTTAAGAAAGTTTAATTCTTTCTAGATTTTATAAATTATAACAAGAAATTTATTAAAAATTACTTTGTTAACGCAATATTATTAACAAATCTTACAAAAAAGAAGACGTTATAAATATAAAAATTAACAAAAAAGAAATTTATTTCAAAATCTTAAGTTAAAATGTTTAAAAAAATTAATATTAAAAATGTACAATTTACAATTGTTAAGCAAAATTGAAATTAATATATCGAATTTAATTATTAATATATGCTTTAATTAAAAGTATAAAAGTATTTAATATTTAATAACATATCTTTTAAGAAAATTCTTGTTAATCGAACAAAATTATAATATTTACGACAAAAAATTACTTGCTATTGTAATTTTTCTAAAATTATAAAGAGTATATATCGAAGAATTATTAAAATGTTATAATTCTTACAAATTATAAGAATCTTTTATACTTTATTATTATTAAATAGCTTAATAAAAAATAAGTGCAATAATTAAAGTAACTTAAACAATACAAATTCAAAATACAATATATATTAGACAAAAATAATAATAAAGCAAACGTCCTTAACAAAAGAAATAATAATATAGAAACAAAAAAATTATTTAATTACAATATACTTAAAATTAACAAAAATAAATTATTATTAGCAAATAAATATAAACTAAATGTTATTTTATAAATACTTAGAGACAATAAGAAAGAATTTTAAATAAATAAAAAACTTTAGATATTTATTAACAAAATTGACGAATGTATAAAAGAACATTATAATAAATTACTACAAGAACACTCGAGAATAATTAAAATTCTTCAATTTTTATATTAACATTGTTAATTTTCTTAGATAAAATAAGTTGTCGAAACATATATTAAATAATGTCTTAATTGTTAACAAAACAAATATAATATATATGCGAGCTATAACAAAATTTAATATTAAGAATTATCTAAATTGTTATAAAATAAAATTACAATAAACTTTATTATTAAGTTACTTAAATCGACAAATTTAACAATTAAAAACAAATATAATTTAATACTAATAATACTTAACAAACTTATTAAGTATTTATATATTATTGTATGCAAAGAGAAGTTTATAATAAAACAACTAAGATATGTTTTATTAAATTAATTTATATAATATTACAATATATTTAAAGAATTAATTAGTAACAAAGACAAATTCTTTACATTTAACTATTAAAAAATACTTCTATCAATATTAGAAACAAAACTTAGAATATTTACTATTTATTATTTAATTACAAATAATTAAATAGAATAAACAAATTAAAATCTAAAATAATATCTAAGATATTACGTTAACAATACTTATAGTAGATTAACGAGAGAACTACTTGTACGTGATGCTAGCTACGAACCTATTAATATTGCGATAGTCGATAAAGTCAAATGTTCTTAACATCGACAAGCAAGACGTTCGCAAACGTTCGATGCAATCGTTACGACAAATTGATTCTTTCAATCGCGAAGACAATAACAACATTAATTATCATTATTGTTACTATTATTCTAAGCTTTTACGTATAATGAGATACGTATAATCAAAAGTACGCAAGATTATTTATAACTATTATTATTTATTTCTTGTACGCGTCGATTGTTATCACAATGCTCGTTACATTATAATTACGAAAGATGTGTTTTAAAATATCGCGAAAAAGTCTCGAAACGTTGTGCGTATAAATTTAGAAGAGCTAGAAGAGAGTTATACACGCGTACGTCACGCAAGCAAGAAATCAAGAATTCTTGTATCGCATACAATGAGAATACAATACAACTATAAAGTTAAAAGTGTTTAGAGCTTATAACGTATTTGCTTTCTTAAAATCTAAGTGCGTCACAATTGCTTGCTTATTCGTGTCTAAGCAACTAACATTATGAGCAAATCGTTGTAAGATTATTTACTTCAATAGATAAAAGCGATAATATGTTTAACTTTAAAAAAATTTACGACGTGCTTGCGTTCTTGCGATTCAAATGCGTCAAAAAAAGAACTTTATAATCGTAACTTATTGCTACGTGTATTCGCTACGTCAAATCAAAGACATTGCTTGCTTATGTAAAAGTACAAACAAAAATTAACATTAAATTTAAGCATTAAGACTATACGAACACGAAAATATATAAGCACTTCACATTAAGAAACAACCTTTACATAATCGCAATTTACAAAGAAAACTTATACGTAAATTTTTAAAGCTCTCGTTCTTGATGTGCACGAATTTGAGAATTTAAGATTGTTGAACGACATATAAGATTTTTTTTATAAATTATGAATCAATATTATCTTTACAATTCTTATGAAGAATTTTCTTGTACGTAAATATTGTAATAGATGATTTTTAATATTGAAGCGTTGCGACTTGGATTTTAAAATTTGATTGCGCAAAAATATTTAGGACTCGCATAGATTCTTAGAAGTGTTAAATCAAGTATAAATTAAAAAAAAAAACTTATAGCAATTAAATATTACTTTTATCTATAATTTAATTAACACTAAATGCAAAGATTTCGAATATTATTAAAATAACTTTATTCTTTGTTAATTATAACAAAGAATTTAATTTCTTTAAGAAAGAGCGAAAGCATCTATTAACTCAATTAATTATCGAAAGAATAGCAATATTAAAAACCAAAAAATAACATTCTAATTAAAGAAAAAAAATAGAATATATTTTTTTATAAAAAATCTTAAGACAAGAAAATTAAACAAAAAATTATATTATATTAAAGTTAAATTGTTTCTTATTAAAAAGACAAAGAAATTAATCAATTATAAACTTAATTTACTCAAAGACATTAAAGTATTTTTAATATTTTATATTTTATTATTGAAATCAATCGATTTTAATATATTTATATAGAAAAAATTTTATTACAAAATTTAGAAAAAAAGCAAATATAAAGTAAAGCAAATCTTAAAGAAGTAAAATCAAAATTATTTTATCAAATAAAAAAAGTACTTTATTTAAAAAACACATAAAAATTAAAGAAGAATCTTAATAATTATTATAATTTTATTTAAAAGTTTTAGCAAAAGCTAGCTCAAAAAAAAAGTTTTGCAAAAGTTCTTTTATAGCTCGAGAAAATATCTCGAACAAAGCAAAATTAAAATTAAAGAACTTGTTGTTAAAAGCAAAAGTAATATACAAATTAACTCGTTTTTTCTTCTCTTTTTGTTTGTTTGTCTTTAGCTTTAGAATGTTTTGCACTTTTATATTACTTATTGCTTTTAACGATTGCAATCAATGTTTGCGTTACTTTTTCAAACAACAAATTTTTATTCAAAATTCGAGAATCTTGTTATTTAACTTCTTAATAACATTTATCGTCTTATTTATCTTTTTATTCGAAGAAATTAAATTAAATTTTCGATTAAAGCGCTTACATTTAATATAACAAGAGAACTTCTTAATAATTAAGCATTTAATATTTCGATCGAAACAAAAATTGCAAAGACGCATTTTAATATAACAACTTATTTATTCTTTCTTTGCGATAATATTAAGTCGACAAATAAAGCTTGCAAATGTCTTAAACATAATAAAAAAGAAAGTTTGCTTTCAAAACAAAAGCACTTAAGAAAAAAAAAATTACAATTCTATTTAAAACTAAATTAATATAAGAAGTTCTTAAAACTTTGTAATACAAAATATAAATACGTACAAATTTAGTATGCTTAATAATTTTAACAACTAAACATACTAAGCAAATATTAAAAAAACTCAATAAGCTTAAATTCTAAATATATTAAGCATTCTAAATATAGAAGAATCTTATTAATATATAGATCTCAAATACGACTTTCTTATAAATTGTGTTTAACTTATCTTAAGTTTTTACTTATTGTTACTCTAATTTATTAAATTATCTATAAAGATTTATTAAATATAAGATTGTCTATAATTGCAATTCTTGTTATCAAATAATTGCTTACATTGTCTAAAGACGTTTACAAATCTCTTTAATAGCATAATTCTCTCTAATATTTCTTACGAAAGTATTAGCGTAACAAATAAGATTATCAAAAACTTAACGTCTTCTCGACTATAATATAGAAATCTACTTCGCACAATATAATCTAAAATAATATCTAGAGTTCTTACGTAATAAGCTTGCAACTTGTAAATTTCTAGATATTATCTTTAATAGAGTATTAAGTAATACAATAGTAAGACGAACGTTAATACATTCTAAAATTGCATCAAAATACATTAAAAGTATTTAATAATATCTTAAGAAATTAGAAATCTATAACGAAGAAAATAATAGAAACGCAAGAACAAAGACTATTATTGTGCGACTTAGATATGCTCGATTCTATATCAAGTATAAGTGTAAAATTGTATTAGCAATACTTTGAAGAAGCTTAATTTTCTTTTGTACGCTCAAATCTAATAAACGTCAATCTTTGTAATTTCGAATTGTATCTATCAATCTTATCTTATTTTAATAACTATCGTATTTAAACGAACGTCTTGTCTTAGTACTTAGTGTTACGCTACTATCTGGCGATCTAGAATATTAGAGAGAGTTGTGCTTTGAAGAGATTTGTAGACGTTTTTAGACAATGCAAGCAATCACTTGATAATAAGGGTTTGCAACTTTAATAGTCGTAACAATAAGTCAAGACTTAAGATAAATTAAACACGATTTATAAGAGAGTCGTATTTAGAAGATCTATATATTAAAGAAGATCTCTCTTTGTTCGTCTTGTTCGTTCGTCGAACAAAGCGAACATATCTTGTTCGTCTTGCTCGTTCGTCGAACAAAGCGAACATACTTTGTTTATCTTGTTCGTTCGTCGAACAAAGCGAACATGCCTTGTTCGTCTTGTTCGCTCGTCGAGCAAAGCGAACATGCTTTGCTCGTCTTGTTCGCTCGTCGAGTAAAGCGAACATGCAAACAATCGTATCTCGTACTACGCCTAAGCGTACTTTCTATATTAATACGTTCTTGCTAGGCTCGTAACACTATCTCTCTCTCTCTTAAGCTTTCGTCTCGAAAGCATTCTTTCTAATGTCTTCGCGCAAAATCAACGATCGTAATTTCTTTAAACGCAAGAAAGATTTACTTAATTTTGTCGATTCTTTATCACTTGCGATGCGTCCTTGTAAGCGTTGTTCTTCGCTAGAAAAGACTTGTACCCTAGATAAAATGTCGAAGAAGTGTATTTGTTATGTGGAGACAAGCAAGCCCTATGATTTGGCGATCTCGTCGATTAAACTTCGTCGAATTTATAAGAAGCGACTTCGCGTACGCGATGCGATTCGTGAGGTGAAAACTAAGCTCTATCAATTAAAACATCAATTGCGACAATTGGAAAATAAGAAGAAAGAGATGATGCTCTTGGAATGAAGTGTCATCGATACGTTGAAAAACAAGAAGAAGGTTTCGTTGCCTAAAACTCTTAAGCTTCCCTTCGATGTTTTCTTCGAACAATTTCAATTTTCGAACTCTTTGAATTGATCGCTCTTGATCGCTAATTCGTTCGATCTTGATGAAACTTCTAAATGAGATCGTCGCAATCGTCGAGATTTTCTCTAGATTCTTACGTGTTTTTTGTCGTAGAATATTTTTTTCATTTGACAAGATATTGTTGATCTTTCTTTTCTAGAATCTTTTTCACTTCGAATCGATTTTTCTTTTGTGATTTATAATGAAATGTTTCTTATATAGACGTATTGAGGTCGACTAATTCCAACAATGATATATAAAATACTAGAAATACTTTGACGTCCTTAGATAGATCAAGTTCGTAATTGATCGATCCTTTGATTGCTTTAATAAAAAATGATTCGACCTTAACATGGTCGAGCTTCTTGCTTCTCTTTCTAGTTTTCAAGTTTCTTGTTAAAAGATATATTTTATCTTTCTCTTTTAGTTAAGATGCCATTTTTCGTTTCTTGTTCTAGTACTTGATTGATCTAATTTGCATCGACGTGATGTTATCGTGTATCTTCTTAAGTGTCGCTACTCTTTCGATGATTGATTAAGCTACTAGGTGCCTTTTTTCTTGATTAAAGAGATTTGGTTCCTCGCCAAAGTTGACGAAGAAAAATGTTACTTTAATAGTATCTAAAATCTTCGCGTTTAAGACTAGTTGTGCCATAGATAAAAGTAATATCTAGTTGTTCTAGATATTGTTGACGTAGTGCCTTAGATATTGCTCAAGGCTTTAATTTGTTCGCTCTATTTAATCATTTGTGATCAAGTAATAGACAATTGACATGCGAAGCCTCGTATCTAACATTGGTATAAATGTCTTTTAATAGTTAGACGTGAAGAGCTTGTCTTTGTCACTAGTTAGTTCTTTGAATATATTATGATATCTAATCAATCGATCTAGTACGATGTATTCTAGTTGTTTTGCTATGAACTTTTCTTTGCATGCGATAATATGTGAGTACTTGATAAGTTTGTCAATCATTACTAGTATCAAATTATATTTGTCTTCAATTGCTAGATTCGTCGACTTGGGCAACTTAATAATAAAGTTTATCGTGACTTCATCTCATGACGATTTAAATAATTCTTGATATTGGATTTCGTCATAGCTCGCATGTGTATCATGTTTGTTCTACTAATAGCTAAGATATCGTTTGACATATGTCTTAACAACTTGTCTTATATTAAGAAACTAGCAATGCTAGCGCAAAAGCTAAAGTGTCTTGGTCATTTCTAAATGTCTTTGCAATGATTCGTCATGATGCTCTTTTATACATTCGTTAATTTTGTTGATTAGTATTTGAAGTTTTCTTTTCTTGATTAAAAACTTCTTTAACTCATCTCTTAGAATTCGTAAGATCGCGTTTAGCTTATGCTTATTAATCAACAATGATTCGTCGTCGTTGACCTTAAATATACTATGATTGAACGATTTCTTCGTTTTTATATGATCATTTCGCCTGCTAAGTGCGTTTGCTTTGCCATTTTCTTTCTCTAAAATATACAATATCTTGAATTTGTATTGTCCCAATTTCTTAGATCATCGCACTTGTCTTTTGTTGAGCTTTTTCATTGTGATGAAATGCAACAAGTTCTTATGATTTGTTAAAATAGTAAGTCTTGATGCTTCCTCTATGTATACTCTTTATGCTTTAAGAACTACTACTATCGCAAGTAGTTTCTTGTCATGAATGTCGTAATTTTGTTTCGTTGACAAGAGTTTCCTAGAATAGTATGTCATTAAGTGCCACATATCTTTATATAATTGATTGAAGCATGCATCGATAACTAGATTTGATGCGTCGATTTTCATTTGTCTTGATTTCTTGAAATCGAACATCTTAAGTATTGATTTTTTCAAGCATTCTTTTTTCAATTCTTGAAATGTTGTTTCTTCGCTTGACTTTCATGTTCAAGACTTGTCTTTTCTCGTTAGATTTGTTAGTAATATTGATTTTTTCAAGAAGTTCTTGATGAACTTTCTATTGTATTGAACAAATTCTATGAAGGTCTAAATGTTCTTGACATCGATTGGCGTTAATTATTCTTTGATTGTCTTGATTTTTTTCGAGTTTATTCGAATTCTATGTCGTTCTACAACGAATTCTAGGAAGTCAACTTCCCTTCGATGGAATTCGCATTTCTTTAGTTTAAGACGTAGATTTCTTTAATTTAAACATTCCAATATCTAGGAAACATGTTGCACATGTTTCTCTAACGTAATTAAGTATATCATGATGTCGTCCAAGTATGCTATGACAAATATGTCCAAATATTGTCGTAGCGCATTATTGATCATTTCTTGACATGTTGTCGAGACGTTAATAAGT
>JAABUQ010001716.1_pt1 | contig 45952 bp, 38 predicted proteins | sample 5560001 | NCBI WGS metagenome assembly JAABUQ01 (sample SAMN10711888, study PRJNA513371) | rock metagenome | isolation source: Antarctica rocks | place: Antarctica: Victoria Land, Finger Mt nord | collected 2015-12-18 | reverse complement strand
GGCGGCATCCAGATCGGCGCGAAGCGGGAGCGGCATGACGAACCTCCTCTGTTCGCCATCACCGAATCAGATCAGCACCGCGTCGGGGAATCCCCCGAGAGTCACGAACTCAGGGACTTGGTATTACATCTCGGTTTTGTCCGGCGACATGTCGAGCGTGAGCATCGCGTAGGTGCGCCGCGTCACCTCATCATATATCGCGTCGCGCCCGACGGTATCGTCGAAATCCTGAGTCTAGTACACGACCGCAGACGCATCGGCCCGGCCGCGCGAGAGGACCTTGATGCGGTCGGCTGAACGTTCCGTGCCGATATCCGACTCCACCAGATCGAGGGATGGCGAGGACCCCGACGCCCCGCTCCCGCCGTTTCATGCGGTGCCGAACATGCGGGCGATCCGGACAAAGCTTCGGATGATTCACCCCCGCCACTACGGATGCACAGGCATCGCCGCGAAACAACCGAACAAGTTATCGAGATAGCGCGAGCGATCAAGCGCATTCACGATAGACGGCTCCGCCTAACCCGCCCCCTCCAGATACGCCGCCCTGATCTCCGGTCGGGCCAGCAGCTCCACCCCGGTCCCTGCCATGGTGATCGCGCCGTTGACCAGCACGTAGCCGCGATGCGCGAGGCGGAGCGCCTGATAGGCATTCTGCTCGACCAGCAGCACGGTCAACCCGGTCTCGCGGTTCAACTCGCGCACCGCGCCGAAGATCTGGCGCACCACCAGCGGTGCGAGGCCGAGGCTCGGCTCGTCCAGCAGCAGCAAGCGGGGCCGGGACATCAAGGCGCGGGCGATCGACAGCATCTGCTGCTCGCCGCCGGAAAGCGTGCCGCCACGCTGGTGCACGCGCTCCTTGAGCCGCGGGAACAGGTGGAACACGCGCTCGATGCCGGATGCGAAATCGGCGGCGCCGGTCACCTCCGCGCCCATCTGCAAATTCTCGTACACCGTCATGCGCCCGAAAATCCGCCGCCCCTCCGGCGACTGCGCGATGCCGCGTCGCATGATGAGGTGCGTGGACAGGCGGGTGATGTCCTCACCCTCGTACACGATCGACCCGCCGCGGGCACGCGGGTTGCCGCAGATCGTCATCATCAGGGTCGACTTGCCGGCCCCGTTGGCGCCGATCAAGGTGACGATCTCGCCCTGGTTCACCGCGATATCGACGCCCCGCAACGCCTGGATCGCGCCGTAAAACGCGGTGATCCCGGACAAGCGCAGCAGTGGTTCGCCGATCATGCAACCGCTTCCGCCGGAACCTCGTCCTCCTCGCCCTCGCCCAGGTAGGCGGCGATCACGTGCGGGTCGGCGCGCACCTGCTCGGGCGTGCCGTCGCTGATCTTCCGCCCATGGTCGAGCACGATGATATGGTCGCTGATGCGCATGACCACGCTCATGTCGTGCTCGATCAGCAGCAGCGAGCAGCCCTCGTCCTGCAGCTGGCCGTCGCGGATGCGCAGCAGCAGGCCGTTGAGCGCCTCGCTCTCGCGCGGGTTGAGGCCGGCTGCCGGTTCGTCGAGGCAGAGCAGCACCGGCTCGATACACATGGCGCGCGCGATCTCGAGCCGTCGCTGCGCGCCGTAGGGCAACGCCCCCGCCGGATCATCGGCGCGTTCGATCAGCCCGATCGCGTCGAGCCAGCGACGCGCGCGCTCGATCGCGCCTCGCTCGGCGGCGGGGTAGCGGCTCAAGCCCAGCACCGCGAGAACGCCGAAGCCGGTCGACGCCATCAGCCGGTTGTGCTGCGCCACGAGCAGGTTCTCCAGCACCGTCATGCCGGCGAACAGGCGGATGTTCTGGAACGTGCGCGCCACCCGCGCCCGGCGCGCGATGCGATGCCCGGGCAGGCGCTGCAGCGCGAACCGCGCGCCGTCGGCATGGGTCAAGGTCAGGCTGCCGCCGGTCGGGCGGTAGAAGCCGGTGATGCAGTTGAACACGGTCGTCTTGCCGGCGCCGTTCGGGCCGATCACCGCGGTGATCTCACCCTGTCGCGCCGCGAAGGAGAGCGCATCGACCGCCCGCAGGCCGCCGAACCGCATGGTCAGGCCGTCCACGGCAAGCAGCGGGCTCGCCATGCCTCAGCCGCGCCCTTGCTCGACCAGTTCCGCCGCGATCTCGCGCGGCTTGCCGAGTGCGACAGTCGGCGTGCGGCCGGAGACCAGGCCGCGCGGGCGCAGCACCATGATCAGCACCAGCGCGGCGCCGAACACCAGCATCCGATACTCGGCCAGCGCGCGGAACACCTCGAAGCCGCCGATCATCACAAGTGCCGCGAGCGCCACGCCGAGCTGGCTGCCCATGCCGCCGAGCACCACGATCGCCAGCACGATCGCGCTCTCGATGAACGTGAAACTCTCCGGGCTGACGAAGGCCTGACGCGTGGCGAAGAACGCGCCGGCGAAGCCGCCGAACATGGCGCCGATCGCGAACGCGGTGAGCTTGGTGACGGTGACGTTGATGCCGAGCGATCGGCAGGCGATCTCATCCTCGCGCAGCGCCTCCCAGGCGCGGCCGAGCGGCAGCCGGCGCAGCCGCAACGTGACCCAGTTGGTCAGCAGCGCCAGCCCGAGGATCACGCAGTACAGGAACGCCACGCGATAGGTCGGACTCGGAGCCAGGCCGAAATAGTCCGAGAAGCTGCCGGGACCGCCGCCGGGCGCGAAGGTGAGCCCGAACAGGGTCGGACGCGGGATTCCGGAGATGCCGTTCGGCCCATTGGTCAGCGACACCCAGTTGATGATCACCACGCGGATGATTTCGCCGAACGCGAGGGTGACGATGGCGAGGTAGTCGCCGCGCAGCCGCAGCACGGGGAAGCCGAGCATGATGCCCCATAGTGCGGCGAGCACGCCGGCGATTGGCAGGCAGGTCCAGAACCCGAGCCCGAACATGGTGGAGAAGATAGAGTAGGAATAGGCGCCGACGGCATAGAATGCCACGTAGCCGAGGTCGAGCAGCCCCGCGAGCCCGACCACGATGTTCAGCCCCCAGCCCAGCATCACGTAGGTCAGCACCAAGGTGCCGAGGTCGAGGTAGTATCGCCGGCCGGTGAAGGGCAATGCCAAAGCAACGAGCAGCAGAACCGGCGCCACGTATTTTCCCGCGTGCTCCAGCCGCTCGGCCAGCGCCCGGTTCCATCGCACCTCCGCGCTCCAGCTGCGCCCTTCCCAGGCGAGCAGGGTCAGCCGCCCGACGAACACGGCGGCAACCGCGATCACCACCGGCACCGGGCGCGGCGTGAGCACTAGCCCGTGCGCCCCGGGGTCGGTGCGCAGGCCGATCAGCGGCACGAACAGGCCGAGCGCCACCAGCGCGGAGAGGAAAGCGTCGCGGATCGCGGGTCTCACGTCCCCAATCCCGTCATTGCGAGGAGCGCAGCGACGCGGCAATCCACGTGGGCGCCTTGGATTGCCACGCCGCCAGGGGCGGCTCGCAATGACGGCCGGTGACCGTTCACACCTTCTCCACGTCCGCCCGGCCGAGGATGCCGCTCGGGAGAAAGATCAGCGCCACGATCAGGATCGAGAACGCCGCGACGTCCTTGTATTGCACGCTGAAATAGGCCGACCAGAACACTTCGATCAGGCCGATCAGCAGACCGCCCAGCACCGCTCCCGGCAGCGAACCGATACCGCCCAGCACCGCCGCCGTGAACGCCTTCACGCCGGCGACGAACCCGATGAAAAAGTCGATCACCCCGTAGTACAGCAGGAACATCAGTCCGGCGACGGCGGCCAGCGCGGCGCCGATCACGAAGGTCAGGCTGATCGTGCGGTCGGTGTCGATGCCGAGCAGGCCGGCCATCTTGAGATCCTGCTCGCAAGCGCGCATCGAGCGGCCGAGCGGGGTGCGCGTCACCAACCAGGTGAACACGCCGAGCACGATCAAGGTGGTTATCACGATCGCGACCTGCATCCAGGAGAGCTGCACCGCGAAGCCGCCAACATCCATCAACTGCAAGCCGCCGGGGAGCAACGGTTCCATCGGCTTGACCCGCGCACCCTGGCTCACCTGCACGAAGTTCTGCAGCACGATCGACATGCCGATGGCGCTGATCAGCGGGGCAAGGCGGAACGAACCGCGCAGCGGCCGGTAGGCCAAGCGCTCGACGGTCCAGCCATAAAGGGCCGCAATGCCCGCGGCGAAGATGAGCGTGAGGGCGAGCGCCAGTGGAACGGAACTGATGCCGACGGCCGAGAGCCCGAGCAGCGCGATGAGCGAGAGGAAAGCACCGACCATGAATACGTCGCCATGAGCGAAGTTGATCATGCCGATGATGCCGTAGACCATCGTGTAGCCGACGGCGATCAGCCCGTAGATCATGCCGAGCGTCACGCCGTTAATAAGCTGCTGCAGCGCATAGGCCACAGTCACCCCCGTCAGCACCGACCCGTGCTGTTCGGCAGCAAACACGCGCTCCGCACCCGAAGCAAGGCTGGATTGCATCGATGCAATCTGAGCCTTGCTTCCGTAGGCCGCCAGCCGCCCCCTTCCAACCCGCCGGCTCGCTTGCTATACGCCCGGCTCTGCCGTGGCTAATCCGGCGGGCGCATAGCTCAGTTGGTAGAGCAGCTGACTCTTAATCAGCGGGTCGCAGGTTCGAGCCCTGCTGCGCCCACCATGCTAACGGCGCCCTAGTCCGTTTCTGACGAAAGCTGTTTCATTCCGGCGCCCCCGGCAGCGCGGAGGCGGACTACCGGGCCGGATTTTTTGTCGTGGGCGACGCGGAACCCGTTGCTTGATCGGTGCCGGGCGTTTGCCCAGCTGGCGTCGACGAAGCTGCGCCGCTGTTCGTTCCGGCGCTTCCGGCGCCCTTACCCCCGGTCGACATACCGCTGTCGCCACCCGAGGTCGTGCCGTTTCCCGTACTGCCGGTACTGTTCGCGCCGCCGCCCTGGGCCACCGCATAACCGGTCATTCCGGTCGCGAGAACGGCTGCAAGCACACACACTTTGATCATTTGACGCCTCCCTAGATCGCGCAAAGGTCCAATCGGGACCACGCGATTGCAACTCGCAAGCGTGCAGGAAAGTTCCCGAGCCCGCTTTCTGAGCATAGGCGCCAACATTGTGTCACCGTCATGGCGAGCCCGATCCATTGCTGTCCGGTAAAGGAAGCGATGGACGGGGGGTCGCGCACGACGATGATGGTAGATCAGCGCCTAAACGCCTTGGCGAGCATCACCGTGCAGGTCGGAGTTTCCGGCAAACTGTCAGGCGGTTTGGTTCAGAACCACAGGTGCGGGCTGGGTGGACTGGTCTTGCGCCAGCAGTGGCGACGACTTGGACTGATATTGCTGCAGGGCAGCCTCCAGCGCAGACGCGCCTGCCGCACTGCCCGAGAGCGATGGGCCGTTCGACAGCAGATCCTGCGCGAGCGCCGGTGCCAGCCCTGTGAGAGTATCGGTAAGGCTCGCCACCGCGGACGTGGTTGTCGATGGGTCGCCCGGCAAGAACATCAGCCCGTGCGGCGAGTTGAGGCCGGTGATGATCGGCGTGATGGCCCCGGTCTTCGGGTCAATCTGATCGACGGCATTGTCGCTTCCGACCGACTCGTAGATGTCGTTCGGGTTTAGCCCGGTGACCGCGACCTTTACCACGTCGTTCGCCCCCGAGTTGGAAACGTAAAACGTGCCGGAGGTCGAGGTCGGGATGATCGCGTCGTCGAGGCCCGAACTGCCTGCGGGGAGGTTGACGAAACTAGCGGTCTGCTGCGCCGTGCCGGGATTGGCGATGATCGTCAGCGAAGCGTCGTGATCGCTGGTCAGGATCAGCGAGCCGTCCGACAGGGTCTTGAGCGAGTCGGGGTCCGCGACGGGCAAAGGCTGGTTGGTCTGGCCGGTCACGAGGTTCGTGCCGGTGTCGCCGAGCCGCAGGATCGAGGTGGTGTGCAGCGGGTCCGTCGGCGAGTTGCCCTGGTTGAGTTGCTGGACGACCGAATCACCGACGTTTGCGGGGCCAGTGTAGCTGAGGAACACCTTGTTGCCGACGAACGCCACGTCGTCATAGCCGCGCGCGGAGTCCGCCCCATAGACGTAGGGCGGGCTGGCATAGGAGAGCGCGGGGCCCACGGTGCCGGTTTGCGGGTCAATGAGGAACAGCGACGAGTTGGCGTCCTGGTTCTCGAGCGCCCAGACCTGCTGCGTGACCGGGTCGTATTTGAGGCCGTCGATCGAGCCGGGAAGCGTGAAGGTGTTCTCGATGTTCCCTTGCGCGCTGTACTGGACAATCGTGCTGCTGCCGCCGTTCGGGAGCTTGCCCGTGCTGTCGGCGCCGTTGCCGTACTCGACCCAGATCGACCCGTTGCCCATGGTGACGGAATCGGGTGCGGTTGCGCCGCCGGCCTCGGCGCCGAGCGCGAAGATGCTGGTGCTCTGCACGACCGGCCCGCTGACCGCATCGGCTTGGAACGCGAGGCCGTGCGAGCTGCTGAGGCCGGTGATCAGCGGCGTGGTCTTGCCGGTCTGCAGATCGACCTGAACGATCTCGGTGCCGACCGACGCGTAGGCGTCGCTCGTGTTCAGGCCGGAGACCTTGTAGGCCTGGATTTGATCCGTCCCGGAATTGGCGACGTAGAACGTGCCGCTGCTGGATGTCGGGATGATGACGTCGTCGAGCGTCGAGCCTGCGGGCAAGTTCTGCGGCGCCACGAAGCGCTCGGTCTGCGCGGCGGTGCCTGCACGGCTGATGATGGTGAAGGTCCTGTCCGCCTCGCTGGAGAGCACGAGGTCGCCATTCGGGGTGGATTTCAGCGAGTCGGGATCGGACAGCGGGATCGGCTGATCCATCTTGCCGGTTGCGATGTCCGTGCCGGTCGCGCCGTCGGCGAGGATGTTCGCGGTGGCCAGCTTGCCGATCGGCATGTCGCCGTTGGTCAGGCGCTGCACCACCGGGTCGCCCGGCCCCGTCGGGTTGGTGTAGCTCACATACACCTGGCCGTTGACGAAGGCGATGTCGTCATAGCCGCGCGACGTGCTCGGGACGGCGTACGAGAGCGGCGCGCTGACCTGGCCGGAGGTCGGGTCGATCAAGCTCAGGGTCGAGTTGCCGTCCTGGTTCTGCAGGGCGAACACCATGCCGGTGTTCGGGTCGACCTTGAGACCGTCGGCCGAGCCCGGGATGCTCAGGGTGCGCTCGACGTCGCCGTTCAGGCTGTATTGCACGATCGTGCTGGAGCCGCCGGTCCCGTCGGACTTGACGCCGTTGCCGTACTCCGCCCATAGCGAGTCGGGACCGAGGGTCAAGGAGTCAGGCTGCGTGGCGCCGCCCGTTCCCGTTGCGAAGACGGTGCTGCTGTCGACTGTTGGCATTTTCGAGATGTCCTTTGAAGTCTGCGCCTTTGGGACCGGCCCGCAGATGGGCGAAGCCCACAAGCACATCTCCGCCAAGCCGAGAAGGAACTCAAATGACGAACAGAATAATCTGCCGTCAAAACCTAAAGTTCAAATATCTGACGCAGAACGGAAAGAAACGAGCGACTTGACTGAGACTGCCAAGGCAAGTCAGCTCACGGGCGGGACCACGAAGCTGACCAGCTCCGTTCCCTCCTCGACCAGTTCGCCAGTAGCAACGCGCAAGTTCTCTATCGTCGCGTCGCGCGGCGACGTCAGCCGCATTTGCACCTTCATCGCTTCCAGCACGAGTAGCAAGTCCCCGCGGGCGACCGTGGCACCCGGCTCGACATGCACGCTGACGATCCGGCCCGGCATCGGCGAGACCACGCGGTCGCCGCCGGCCCCCTCCGTCTCGGGCGGCGCCAATGCATCGGCGAGAGTGAAGCTCCAGCCGACCCCATCCAGGATCGCGGTCAGCGCATCACCGGATCGCTGGACCGGCACCCGCCGATGGACGCCATCGACGACGAGCACGTCGGCCGAGCCGCGCCGAACCTCGAGAATCACGTCCGGGCTCTCGACCCGGACGGCACCGTCCGGCAGCGGGATGGCGCGGACGGCGTGCGCGGCGTCTCCGGCGTGCAGCGTGAAATCCTGATAGGCTGCGCCGTTCAGCCGCCAAGCATTCGCGAGCGCCCAGGGCGAGTGTGGGTCGGCGCTCGCCCGGGGCGCCGCTTGCGCGTGGTCGGCGACGGCGCGGGCGACGACCGCGGCGATGGCGAGCGCCGGCACCACAGGTTCGGCGGGGACCACAATCTCGGGGTGGCGCGCGAGGAAGCGGGTGTCCAGCTCGGCGTCGCGAAACCCAGGGTGCGCGACGAGACGGCGCAGCAAGTCGAGATTGGTGCGCACGCCGACCACCTCATACCCGGCGAGCGCCGCCTGCAGCCGGCGGATCGCGTCCGCCCGCGTCGTGTCCCAGACGATCAGTTTGGCGATCATCGGGTCGTAATGGACGGTGATGGCGCCGCCCTCGCCGACGCCGGCGTCGACCCGGACATGCGGCCCTACCGCGGGTAGCCGCAGCCGTTGCAAGATGCCGGTGCTCGGCATGAAGTCGCGCGCGGGGTCCTCGGCGTAGAGCCGCACCTCGATCGCGTGACCTTGCGGCCGGATCGCGTCCTGGGTCAGCGGGAGCCTCTCGCCGGCGGCGACACGGAGCTGCCATTCCACGAGATCCTGCCCGGTGACCATCTCCGTCACCGGATGCTCGACCTGCAGGCGGGTGTTCATCTCCATGAAGTAGAACGCGTCGCCCTCGACGATGAACTCGACCGTGCCGGCGCCCTGGTAGCCGACGGCGCGCGCGGCTGAGCAGGCGGCGCGGCCCATTGCGGCGCGGCGTTCGGCGGTCATGCCGGGCGCGGGGGCTTCCTCGACCACTTTCTGGTAGCGGCGCTGGATCGAGCAGTCGCGCTCGAACAAATGCACGACATTGCCGTGCGAGTCTGCGAACACCTGCATCTCGATATGGCGCGGACGCTTGAGGTATCGCTCGATCAGCACGCGGTCGTCGCCGAACGACGCGCGCGCCTCGCCCTGCGCCAGCGCCAGCGCGTCGGCGAAATCGGCGGCGCCCTCGACCACGCGCATTCCCTTGCCGCCGCCGCCCGCGCTCGCCTTGATGAGCACGGGATAGCCGATGCGCGCCGCCTCCACGGCGAGCCGGGACGCGCCCTGCGCCTCGCCGTGGTAGCCGGGAACCAGCGGCACCTCGGCCCGCCCCATCAGCGCCTTGGCGGCCGACTTGCTACCCATCGCGCGGATCGCGTCCGGCGGCGGGCCGATGAACACGATGCCGGCCGAGGCGCAGGCTTGCGCGAAATCGGCGTTCTCGGAAAGGAAGCCGTAGCCCGGATGGATCGCCTCCGCTCCCGACGCGCGCGCCGCATCGAGAATGCGGTCGGCGCGGAGATAGCTTTCCCGGGCGGGCGGGGGGCCGATCGGGTAAGCGAGGTCCGCCATCGCGACGTGCGGCGCGTCGCCGTCGACCTCGGAGAACACCGCGACGCTGCGGATGCCCATAGCGCGCGCGGTGCGGATCACGCGACAGGCGATCTCGCCGCGGTTGGCGATCAGGATCGTTCCGAACATGGCGCCCCTCGCGCGCCATGGTCGGCGAAGGCCGACCATCCACGACTTGATTTCGAACGGAAGGAAGGCGTGGATGGTCCGCCGGAGCCTGTCCTCGGGCGGACCATGACGATGGGGTCTAGAGAATTTGTTTCCGCCATCGTCACATCCGGAACAAACCAAAGCGCGTCGGCTCGGTGGGCGCGTTCAGTGCCGCCGAAAGGCCGAGGGCGAGCACCAGCCGCGTGTCCTCGGGCGCGATCACGCCGTCGTCCCAGATTCGCGCGCTGGCGTAATAGGGATTGGCCTGCGCCTCGAACTGCGCCTCGATCGGGGCCTTGAACGCGGCCTCCTCGTCGGCGGGCCAGGTCTTGCCGCGCGCCTCGATGTTGTCGCGCCGCACCTGCGCCAGCACGCTGGCGGCTTGGACGCCGCCCATCACCGAGATGCGCGCATTCGGCCACATCCAGAGAAAGCGCGGCGAGTAGGCGCGGCCGCACATGCCGTAATTGCCGGCCCCGAAGCTGCCGCCGATGATGACCGTGAACTTGGGCACCCCGGCGGTAGCGACGGCGGTGACCATCTTGGCACCGTCCTTGGCGATGCCGCCCGCCTCGTATTTGCGGCCGACCATGAAGCCGGTGATGTTCTGCAGGAACACGAGCGGGATACCGCGCTGCGCGCAGAGCTCGATGAAATGTGCGCCCTTCTGCGCGCTCTCGCTGAACAGGATGCCGTTGTTGGCGACGATGCCGACCCGGTAGCCCCAGATGCGCGCGAAGCCGGTCACCAGCGTGGGTCCGTACAGACGCTTGAACTCGTCGAGCTCGGAGCCGTCGACGATGCGCGCGATCACCTCGCGCACATCGTACGGCTCGCGATAATCGGCCGGCACGATGCCGCCAAGCTCCGCCGGATCGAGCAGCGGCGGACGCGGCGCGTCCGGCGACGACGTGGGATGCTTGTCGCTGCGGAACGTGCCGACGATGCGTCGTGCGATGCCGAGCGCGTGCGCGTCGTTCTCGGCAAGATGGTCGGTGACGCCGGATGTGCGGCTGTGCAGGTCGCCGCCGCCTAGATCTTCGGCTGTGACGATCTCGCCGGTCGCCGCCTTCACCAGCGGCGGACCGCCAAGGAAGATCGTGCCTTGGTTGCGGACGATGATGCTTTCGTCCGACATCGCCGGCACGTAGGCGCCCCCTGCGGTGCAGGAGCCCATCACCACCGCGACTTGCGGGATGCCGAGCGAGGACATCGTCGCCTGATTGTAGAAGATGCGGCCGAAATGCTCGCGGTCCGGAAACACCTCGTCCTGGTTCGGCAGGTTGGCGCCGCCGCTATCGACGAGGTAGATACACGGGAGATGGTTGTGCAGCGCGATCTCCTGCGCGCGCAGGTGCTTCTTGACGGTGAGCGGGTAGTAGGTGCCGCCCTTCACCGTCGCGTCGTTGGCAACGATCACGCATTCGCGGCCGGCAACGCGGCCGATGCCGGTGATCAGGCCGGCGCCCGGGATCGGCTCCTCGTACACGCCGTGCGCGGCGAGCTGCGAGAACTCGAGGAAGGGCGAAAGCGGGTCGATCAGCGCGCGCACCCGGTCTCGCGGCAGCAGCTTGCCGCGTCCGACGTGGCGCGCGCGGGCGCTCTCGCTGCCGCCCTCGCGGACAGTCTCGACCGTTTTGCGCAGGCTGGCGACGAGCGCGGCCATGTGGTCGGCATTGGCGCGGAAGGCGTCGGAGCGGGGGTCGGCTAGGGAGTCTAGCACCGGCATCGGTCCTCACCCCGGCCCTCTCCCGGAGGGAGAGGGAGAGAAAGTAGCCCTCTCCCTTCGGGAGAGGGTTGGGTGAGGGTTCCGCTCACGCGGTCTCCTGGAACAACTCGCGCCCGATCAGCATTCGCCTGATCTCGCTCGTCCCCGCGCCGATCTCGTACAGCTTGGCGTCGCGCAGCAGGCGCCCGGTGGGGTAGTCATTGATGTAGCCGTTGCCGCCGAGCGCCTGGATCGCCTCAAGCGCCATCCAGGTCGCCTTCTCGGCCGCGTAAAGGATCGCGCCGGCGGCGTCCTTGCGCGTGGTCCGGCCGCGGTCGCACGCGCGCGCCACCGCGTACACGTAGGCGCGGCAGGCGTTCATCGTGGTGTACATGTCGGCGAGCTTGCCCTGCATCAGCTGGAACTCGCCGATCGCCTGGCCGAACTGCTTGCGTTCGTGAACATATGGCATCACCGCGTCCATGCAGGCCTGCATGATGCCGAGCGGCCCGGCGGCGAGCACCGCGCGTTCGTAGTCCAGCCCGCTCATCAGCACGTTGACCCCGCGCCCGACCGCGCCGAGCACGTTTTCCTCCGGCACCTCGCAATCCTCGAACACCAGCTCGCAGGTGTTCGAGCCGCGCATCCCGAGCTTGTCGAGTTTTTGCGCCGTCGAGAACCCGCGAAAACCCTTCTCGAGCAGGAAGGCGGTGATGCCGCGTGCACCGGCCTCCTGGTCGGTCTTGGCGTAAACCACCAGCACGTCGGCATCAGGGCCGTTGGTGATCCACATCTTGCCGCCGTTGAGCACGTAGCGGTCGCCGCGTTTGTCGGCCCGCGTGCGCATCCCGACCACGTCGGACCCGGCCCCCGGCTCCGACATCGCGAGCGCGCCGACGAATGCGCCCTGGATCAGCTTCGGCAAGTAGCGCGCCTTCTGCTCGGGCGAGCCGTTGCGGCAGATCTGGTTGACGCAGAGATTGCTGTGCGCGCCGTAGGACAGCCCGACGGAGGCCGAGGCTCGGCTGATCTCCTCCATCGCCACGACGTGCTCGAGATAACCCATCCCGGCGCCGCCGTACTCCTCCTCGACCGTGATCCCGAGCACACCGAGCGCGCCCATCTTGGGCCACAGGTCGGCCGGGAAGTCGTTGCTCTGGTCGATGTCGGCGGCGCGCGGCGCGATCTCGTCGGCGGAAAAATTCTCCACCTGGGCGCGGAGCATGTCCGCGGTCTCGCCCAAATCGAAGTCGAGCGCCTGCATCCGGTTGCTCACCCGGCGCCCCTCAATCCGCTTCGATGAAGGATTGATCGTTGTCGGCCGGCACCGGCGCGTCCGCGTGCAACAGACCCTCGCGCTTGAGGTCGGACCACAGCGCGGCCGGCAGCCTGTGCTGCAGCAGCTTCAGGTTGGTCTCGAACTCGTCCTCGTTGCGCGGCCCGGGGATGATCGCCGAGACCACCGGATGCGCCAGCGGGAACTGCAGCGCGGCGGCGGGCAGCGAGGCGCCGTGCCTTTCGCACACGCGCCGGATCGCGTCCGCCCGCGCCACCATGTCGGGCGGTGCGGGCGCGTAGTTCCAGGTGTCACGACCGGCGAGCAGGCCCGAATTGAGCGGGCCGCCGATGACGAGCGTGGTGCCCGCGGCCTGGCACTTCGGGATCAGGTCCTCGAGCGGCGTCTGCTCGAGCAGGGTATAGCGCCCGGCGAGCAGGAACGCGTCCCACTGGCCGAACTCCATCACCGCCATGCAGGCCTCGCGCTCGTTCACCCCGATGCCGATCGCCTGCACCGTGCCGCCGCTACGCAGCTTTTCGAGCGCGCGATAGCCGCTGTCGCGCAGGGTTCGCATGTGGGTCGCGTTCTGCTCGGCGCCGTGCTGGTAGACGCCGATGTCGTGCACGAACAGCATGTCGGCGCGGGCGAGGCCGAGGCGCTGGAAGCTGTCCTCCAAGGATCGCATGATGCCGTCGTACGAGTAGTCGTACACCACGTCGAACGGCAGCGGCGGCTTGCGCCCGCCCGGCCCTTCGGCGTTCGCGTCCGGTCGCAGCAGGCGCCCGACCTTGGTCGAGAGCACCCACTCGTCGCGCGGCTTGTCCCTCAGGGCGTCGCCCACCCGCCGCTCGGCCGCTCCGACGCCGTAGAATGGCGCGGTGTCGACGTAGCGCACGCCCTCGGCCCAGCCGGCATGAATGATCGCCTCGCTCTCCTCACGCGTGACGTCGATCCGGCTGCCGCCCAGGGTCGCCGTGCCGACGCCAAGGGCGGTGACGTGCAGATTGGTGCGGCCGATCCGCCGCCTTTGCCACGTGGGCATGGGATGTTCCTTCCCCGCAGGAGGGGCGATATTCCCAGACCCGCATCGCAGGGGCAAGCTGCGCCGAGCCGGCGCCGACGCGTCATGCTGCGCGGCGCCCCGCCGGCTTCAGATGATGCGTTGGAACGGCAGGACCTGGGACCGGCTCGGCGATCTGATCGAGGGCGCCAGGGTCTGATCCCGGTCTGCCGCCTGCATCGCGTCATAGCGCGTCAGGCCGATGTCGCGCAGCATCCGGTCATCCATCGCGCGCAGCAGTTCGCGCTGCCGGCCGCGGGAGCGCGGTGAGTCCGCGAGATACCAGCCGATCTCCCGCAAGACGGCGCCTGCGCGGCCGGACGACGCGGCCCGGATTCGGTCGGTCGCGAGGTGGCCGTCGCGACCGATGAAGGCGAGCGCGAGAACCGCGCCCAGCGAGGCAGCCGCCGCGCTGCCCCGCATGGCGGCGCGGAAGCCGGCGACGATGGCAGCCGGGTCGGCGGTGGCCGTGCCGGCATGGCCGGCGAACACCGCGCCGAGCACGGCGACACCGAGCGTCGCACCGAGCATCCGTGCCGTGTTGCCGAGGCCGGAGGCGGTGCCAGCGCGGTCGGCGGGGACGCGCGCGACCGCAACCGCCATCACCGGGCCGCCGGCGAGCCCAAGCCCGACGCCGCTTAACAACGAGGCCGCGACCAGCCAGATCGCCGGTGTCGCCGAGCCTGCAACGCTCATGGCGAGCGCCCCGGCGGCCATGCACGCCATGCCGGCGGCGAGCGTTGCCCGCGCGCCGAAGCGCCCGACCAAGGTGCCGGAGTTGCGCGACACGACGACGAAGGCGAGCGCCATCGGCAGCATCGCGAGCCCGGCCACGCGCACGCCGAGCCCGTGGGCCGATTGCAGCGCGATCGGCAGCAGGAACAGCATGGCGTAGGTACTGAAAGTCATCATCGACGCGACGACGAGCGCCGCCGAGAACGGCGCCGAACGGAACAGCGCGAGCGGCACCATCGGTGACGCGCCGCGTCGCTCGACATGGACGAACCCGAGCAACGCTGCGACGCTCGCCCCCCCGCAACCGAGCGTCGGCCAGGCGGTCCAGGTCCAGCGCGGACCCTCGATCACCGCGACCGCGAGCAACGTGAGCCCGAGCACGGCCAGCGCCTGCCCCTTGGCGTCGAGATGCCGGCCCTCGGGGCTCGCCGATTCCGGCACGCAGCGCAAGGCAAGCACGACCGCCAGCAGCGCCACCGGCACCACCACGAGGAAGATGCCCCGCCACCCCGTCCAGTCCATCAGCAAGCCGCCGATCGAGGGGCCGATTGCCAGCGCGACGCCGTTGCAGCTCGCCCAGACGCCGATGGCCCGCGCCCGCTCGGTGCCGTCGCGATACACGTCGGCGATGATGGCGAGGGAGGTGGGTAGCGCGAGCGCGGCGCCGAGGCCGGTGAGCGCGCGACCGGCGATCAGGACCGCCGCACCAGGTGCCACGCCGCATACGACCGAGCCCGCGGCGAATGCGAGGATGCCGAGCACGAACAGGCGGCGGCGGCCATAGAGGTCGCCCAACGTCCCGCCGGTCAACAGCAGGCTCGCGTAGGCGAGATTGTAGGCGTCCATCACCCACTGCAGCGTGCTGACGCCGGCGCCGAGATCGGTGCCGATGCGCCGCATCGCGAGATTGACCACGGATGTGTCGAGCTGGGCGATGAGCACGGCGAGGCAGAGCGTGAACAGCACGCGAGAGCGGGACATCGTTCCATCCTTGCGGTGTCACGCCGAGATAGGCGCGCGCAACTGCAGCGTCGCTGCCGGACGCTACGGCGCCGGCCGAAGCGAGCGGGCGCGACGCAGGCGGCTGGCTCGCTTATGCTCGCATCGAATAGAAAGGAGCGGAGCCATGAGCGGAGCCGTAGGAATGGCGCGTGTCGCCGCGCTGCTCGGTGATCCGGCGCGCGCCAACATGCTGACCGCGCTGATGGACGGCAGCGCGATGACGGCGAAGGAGCTGGCCTTCGCGGCGCACGTCTCGCCGCAGACGGCGAGCGGCCATCTCGGGCAGCTGTCGGAGGCGGGGCTTGTCGCCGTGCAGCAGCAGGGGCGGCACCGCTATCACCGGATCGCCTCGCCGCTCGTCGGGCAGATGGTGGAGAGCGTCATGGCCGTCGCCGGCGCGACGCCCGACCCGCGCCCGCGCGTCTGGCGCGGCGGCGAGGCGCTGCGCACGGCGCGGACCTGCTACGATCATCTGGCCGGCTGGGTCGCCGTCGCGATCGCCGACTCGCTCCAGGAAAGGGAGCTCGTGCGCCTGGACGCCGATGGCGGCGAGCTCACGCAGGAGGGCCAGGCAATGTTTGCTGGCATCGGCATTTCGCCGCCACGGCGCGCCGGGCGCGTCTATTGCCGGCCTTGCCTCGACTGGAGCGAGCGCCGCCCGCATCTCGCCGGCACGCTCGGCGCGGCGCTCGCAACGCGCTGCTTCGAGCTCAGATGGATCGAGCGGCTCCGCGACACACGCGCGGTCGCGATCACGCCGGCCGGCCGCGTAAACTTCGCCGAGGTGCTAGGCGTGCGGGTAGCCTAGGTCTACGCAGGTTGCGGACGAAGGCCGGGTCAAAGCCCGGCCATGACGATGGTAATGGAATCGGGTCAGAACGGAACGACCCTAACCCGCCCGCGACAATCGCCCGCGCCGCCTACCGCGCGCCGACTTCCGCCGCGTAGCGCTGGTTCGCCGCCTCCACAGCCTGGGCGTGAACCTCGGCCAGCGCCGGCCGCGCTGCTTGGGCGCGCTGCGCCGCGCCGATCGTCGCGCGCTCGTGCCCCTGGAACCTCGGCATCACGTGGCGGGCGATCAGCTCGTAGTTGCGGAGCGTGGCTTGCGGGTTGGCCCAGTTGTGCGCAAGCAGGAGGTAGGCGCCGAACCCGCCGTTCGACTGCGCCTGCAGCCGCTCGATCTGCGCCGAGCACATCTCGGGCGTGCCGATCGCCCCCAAGCCCGAATCGTTGATGAAGGAAATCATCTCCTTCACGTTCGAGCCCGGCATCGACATCTGCGGGAAGGCGGCGACGGCCTGGAAATAGTTGAACCACTGCTCAATCCCATACTCCACGTCGCGATACGCCTGTTCCGTCGTTTCCGCGCAGTGGACCAATCCCACCAAGCGCCACTTGGAGCGATCCACCGCCTTGCCATGCCGCTTGGCCTGCTCCTCCAAAATGCTCCAGTGATGTGCGAGCGCGTCGAACCCGGCCGCCGTCGTGGCGCCGATCGACAGCAAACCGACGCCGTGCCGCCCAGCAAGCCGCGCCCCGGTCGGTGATGACACCGCGGCCACCGCCACATCGAACAACGGGTCCGAGTAAGGCCCGAGGTGCAGCCGCGCGTCTTGCAAGTCCCAACGCTCGTTGCGGAACGTGACGGGCTCCTCGGTTGTGAGCAGCCGCATGATGACGTCCAGGCCTTCTTCCAGCAGCACCCGGGTCTGCGACTGCGAGAGCCCGATCATGGTGCCGTCTGTGGGCAGTGAACCCGGGCCGGCGCCGAACATCACCCGCCCGCGCGTCAAATGGTCCAGCATGACGATCCGCTCTGCGACCCAAAGCGGGTTGTGGTACGAGACGCTGACCACGCCCGTGCCGAGGCGAATGTGCCGGGTCCGCTCGGCGGCGACGGCGATGAAGATCTCCGGCGACGCGCTGATCTCGGTGCCGGCGGAGTGGTGCTCGCCGAACCAGGCCTCGTCGTAGCCGCAGCGATCGAGCCACCGGACCAGCTCGAGATCGCCTTCGAGCGCCAGCGTCGGGTTGATGCCCGGCTTGTGGAACGGAGCCAAGAAGATGCCAAAACGCATTCTGGACATCGCTGCTTCTCCCCTCGCAACACGTGGTGGACTCTAGTCATCGTGCGCCGGCGGAGCCGTATCGGCAACAGCCGGACCTCAGTCGGCAGCGGCGGCATAGCTTTCGAGAGGGGCGCAGGTGCAGACCAGGTTACGGTCGCCATACGCGTTGTCCACGCGGCCCACTGGCGGCCAGTATTTCGCCGCAGCGACGAAGGGCAGCGGGAACGCCGCCGTCTCGCGCGAATAGGCGTGCGGCCAGGCATCCCGCGCGATCACCTGCGCGGTGTGCGGCGCGTGCTTCAACGGGTTGTCGGCGCGATCGAGCTTGCCCTCGGCGATGTCGGCGATCTCGCGGCGGATCGCGATCATCGCGTCGCAGAAGCGGTCGAGTTCGGCGCGGCTCTCGCTCTCGGTGGGCTCGATCATCAGCGTGCCGGGGACCGGCCACGACATGGTCGGCGCGTGATAGCCGTAGTCCTGCAGCCGCTTGGCGATATCCTCGACCTCGATGCCGGCCTGCTGCCGGAAGCCGCGGCAGTCGACGATGCATTCGTGCGCCACCATGCCGTCCGGCCCCGAGTACAGCACCGGGTAGTGCGGCCGCAGCCGAGCCGCGACGTAGTTCGCGTTCAGGATCGCCACCTCCGAGGCACGCTTGAGGCCGGCGGCCCCCATCATGCGAATATAGGCGTAGCTGATCGGCAGGATCAGCGCGCTGCCGAACGGCGCGGCGGCGACCGGGCCGATGCCGGTCGCGGGCCCGGCGTCGGCTCGCAGCGGGTGGTTCGGCAGGAAGGGTGCCAGATGCGCGGCGACGCCGATCGGGCCGACACCCGGGCCGCCGCCGCCATGCGGGATGCAGAACGTCTTGTGCAGGTTCAGGTGGCACACGTCGGCGCCGATCGCGGTGGGGCTGGTCAGACCGATCTGCGCGTTCATGTTGGCGCCGTCCATGTAGACCTGCCCGCCCTGCGCGTGGACCAGCGCGCAGATCGCGCCGATCTCCGTCTCGAACACGCCATGCGTGCTCGGATAGGTCACCATCAGCGCGGTAAGCCGCGAGCCGTGCTGCTCCGCCTTGGCGCGCAGGTCCGCGAGGTCGACGTTGCCGTCGCGGTCGCAGCCGACCACGACCACGCGCAATCCGGCCATCGCCGCGCTCGCCGGATTGGTGCCGTGCGCGCTCGACGGGATCAGGCACACGTCGCGTTCGGCCTCACCGCGCGCGGCGTGATACGCCCGGATCGCCAGCAGCCCGGCGTACTCGCCTTGCGAGCCGGCGTTCGGCTGCAGCGAGACGGCGGCGAAGCCGGTCGCCTCGCGCAGCCATTCGGAAAGCCGCGCGATCAGGACGGCGTAGCCTTCGGTCTGGTCGGCGGGCGCGAACGGGTGGATGTCGGCGAAGCCGGGAAGCGAGATCGGGATCATCTCAGCCGTCGCGTTCAGCTTCATCGTGCAGGAGCCGAGCGGGATCATGCCGCGATCGAGCGCGATGTCCTTGTCCGCCAGCCGCCGCAGATAGCGCAGCATCTCGTGCTCGGCGTGGTAGCCGTCGAACACAGGCTGCACGAGGAACGGCGAACCACGCAGCGAGGCGGCGGGGATGCTCGGCGTCGCAGCCCCGAGGGGCGCGCCGAGCACCGCGGCAAGGCGGTCGAGCTCGTCGCGGGTCACCGTCTCGTCGAACGCGATGCCGATGCCGGTCGCATCGATCCGTCGCAGATTGAACCCGGCGGCCAGGGCGGCGGCCATAAGCGCGTCCGCGCGATCGGTCTCGATCGAGATCGTGTCGAAGTAGTCGTCGTACCTTAGCCGCAGCCCGGCAGCCCTTGCGCAATCAGCCAGCAGCCGCGCTTGCAGGTTCACGCGTTGGGCGATGCGCCGCAGACCCTCCGGCCCGTGCCACACGGCGTACATCGAGGCGATGACCGCGAGCAGCACCTGCGCGGTGCAGATATTGGAGGTCGCCTTCTCGCGTCGGATGTGCTGCTCGCGGGTCTGCAACGCGAGGCGCAGCGCGGGCTGCCCCGCCGCGTCGACGCTGACGCCGACGAGCCGGCCCGGCATGGCGCGGCGGAACGCGTCGCGGGTGGCGAAGAAGCCGGCGTGCGGGCCGCCGAAGCCCATCGGCACGCCGAAGCGCTGCGCCGAGCCGACCACGACGTCGGCCCCCATCTCGCCCGGCGGGGTCAGCAGCGCGAGCGCCAGCGGGTCGGCGGCGACGATGGCAAGCGCGCCCACGCCTTGCGCGGCGGCGATCTCCTCGTCCAGCGAGCGGATCGCCCCGGTCGTGCCGGGGTATTGCAACAGCAGCGCAAACGGGTTGGCGGCGCCGATGGCGGAAAGATCGCCCGGCGCGACGTCGACCAGTCGCCAGCCGAGCGGGGCGGCGCGCGTCGCGAGCACGGCGCGAGTCTGCGGATGCACGTCGGTCGCCACCGCGATCACGTCGGATTTCGATTTCGAGAGGGCGTGCGCCATCGCCATCGCCTCGGCCGCCGCGGTCGCCTCGTCGAGCAAGGAGGCGTTGGCGATCGGCATGCCGGTGAGCTCGCAGATCATGGTCTGGAAGTTCAGCAGCGCCTCCAGCCGGCCCTGGGCGATCTCGGCCTGGTACGGCGTGTAGGCGGTGTACCAGGCCGGATTCTCCAGCACGTTGCGGCGGATCACCGGCGGGGTGTGAGTGCCGTGATAGCCGAGCCCGATCAGCGACTTCATGGGGGCGTTGCGCGCCGCGAGCGCGGCCAGCTCGGCAAGCACCCCGGCCTCATCGATCGGCGGCGGCAGGTCGAGCGCCGCCTGGTTGCGGATCGCGGCCGGGACGGTGCGGCTCGCCAAATCCTCGAGCGAGGACGCGCCGACCACCGGGAGCATCGCCGTTATGTCCGCCTCGGACGGGCCGATATGGCGGGCGACGAAGCCGTCCCGCGCCTCCAGGCGGGCGAGTTCGGCGAGCGCGTCCATCAGGCCTGCTCCACCAGCGCCTGGTAGGCCGCCGCGTCCATCAAGGCAGCGAACTCGTCGGCCGCAACCCCTTCGATGCGAAAGAACCAGCCTCCGCCCGTGGGCTCCCGGTTGACCAGCGAGGGGTCGCCGACGATCGCCGCGTTGCTCTCGCCGATCCGGCCGGCTAGCGGGGCGTAGACGTCGCTGGCCGCCTTGACGCTCTCCACCACCGCGCAGGCCTCGGCGGCGGCGACGGCTCGGCCCACGTCTGGCAGCTCGACGAAGACGATGTCGCCGAGCGCCTGCTGCGCGTGGTCAGTGATGCCGACGGTCGCCACGTCGCTCTCGAGGCGCACCCATTCGTGGTCGGGGGTGAAACGGGTCTCGGCAGTCGGGTCCGGCATTGGGGGCTCCTTCAGCGTGCGTAGCGGTGGGGGACGAAGGGGAGCGGCACGACTCGCGCGGGGTGGTTGTTGCCGCGCACGGTCAGGAACAGCGGCGTGCCGTCGGCGGCGAGATCCTTGCGCACGTAGCCCATCGCAATCGGCGCGTTCAGGCTGGGGGAGAACCCGCCCGAGGTGACGGTGCCGGCGCCGGTGCCGTCGGCGGCCACGATCAAGGTTCCCGCCCGCGCCGGCGCGCGGCCGTCCGGGCGTATGCCGACCAGGCGGCGATGCGGGCCGATGTCGAGCTGATCGCGGATTGCCGGCGCGCCCGGGAAATCCCACGCCGTGCGGCGGCGCTTGCCGATGGTCCAGGTGAGGCCGGCCTCGGCCGGCGAAGTGAGCTCGTCGATGTCCTGGCCATAGAGCGGCAGCCCGGCCTCCAGCCGCAGCGAGTCGCGCGCGCCGAGCCCGGCGGGCGCGACGCCGGGCTCGGCAAGCAGCCGCTCGGCCAAGGCCACGGCCTGGTCGGCTGCGAGCGCGATCTCGAACCCGTCCTCGCCGGTGTAGCCGGACCGGCTGACGATGCAGGGAATGCCGGCCAGATCGAGCGCGCGGCTCGCCATGAAGCGCATGGTCGCCGCCTCCGGATTGAGCCGCGCCAGCACGGTGGCTGACTCCGGGCCCTGCAGCGCGAGCAAGGCGTGATCCTCGAGCACGTCGAGGCGCAGCGACTCCGGGATCGACGCCGCGATGTGGCGGAAATCGTCCTCCTGGCGGGACGCATTCACTACTAGAAGGAATTGGTCCTCACCGTGGCGGGCGATCATCAGGTCGTCGAGGATGCCGCCGGCCTCGTTGAGCAGCAGCGTGTAGCGCTGCCGGTCCCGCCCCAGCCCGGCAATCTCGCCGGGCACGAGCGCTTCCAGGGCAGCGGCGGCGCCGCTCCCCGCCAGGGTGGCCTGACCCATGTGGGACACGTCGAACAGGGCGGCCCGGCCGCGGCAGTGCAGGTGCTCGGCGAGGATGCCGGGCTTGTAGTGCAACGCCATGCAGTAGCCGGCGAACGGCACCATGCGGGCGCCCAACGCGCGATGCAGCGCGTCGAGCGGCGTCCTGCGCAGCTCCTCCGGGGTGGGGTCGTCCGGCAAGGCGTTCTCGACCATCGGGCCGCTCCGCGTCGGGTCCCCCGCCGGCCCAGCGCCGGCGAGCGGATGCACACCGAACGCTCAGGAGCGTGTCGCGGCGGCATCCTCCGACCCCCCTCTGTCGCGGAACCTGAGAGATTCAGGTCACGATCCGTGGCGGAGCGCGGCCCTTTCTCCGTCGGTGCGGCGGGGCGAGCGGCCCGGCCGGCTTTCCAGAGGTCCCCGATCCCGGCGCGGTCCTTCTGCCTGAGCGTTTCCGGGGGCCGGTTGCGCCTTCGGCGGCAGGCCCGGATCGGACCCGCACTCTCCCGCGCCGGATGCACGGAACCCCAGCAAGATGGCGCAGCGCAGCATGGGTTGCAAAATAAATCTTAGCGGGGGCCGCGCCGCCGGTTGAACGCGACCTCCTCGGGGGTGAGCTGGAAGCCGACCACCACGTCGAAGCTCGAGCCCCGCTGCGACGAACTCGTCGGCAAAGCCAGGGTCACGGGGTCGCTGGTTAGGCGCGTCGAGTCGGCATTGGGGGCGAATCCCGGGACGACGCGATAGATCTGCTTGTCCAGCACCTCGCCGTTGCGGGAAACCGCGACGAAGAACGGCACCTCGGCGCGTCGCCGGCCGGCCGCCGGACCGCGGGAAAGCTGCATCGAGACCGCGACCGTGACGTCGGTCAAGCGGCCGTCGCGGGTGCAGTTGCCGGCGACGCCGGTGATCCGCCCATCGAGCACCATGTCCGTCAGGTCGTGCCCGCTGGCCCCTTGCCGATAGCGGGTCAGATCGGCGGCGTCCGCCAGGATGCCGGCATGCGGGCAAGCGGGCGGGAACCTGTCGGATACCGCCCCGACGCACCCCGCCAACGCGATGCAGACGCCGAGCACGGCGATGATGCGGGGCGCGGACGCGAGCGGGCGGAAGCGGACGAGCAAGCCTGGGGGCATCGAAGACTCCGAGGGGCGGAGGACGGCATATCGTCTGCGCCCGCACGCGACAACACGGCCGGCTTGCGTCTCCGAGCTTGACAGCCGCCGCCGAAAGGCGCGATGCGGCCCGGTCTCCAGCAGCCGAGCCGATGTCCCAGAACCCTCCCCTTCGCGTCCTGCTTGCCGGCCCTCGCGGCTTCTGCGCCGGCGTCGACCGGGCGATCCGTGTCGTCGAGGAGGCGCTGCGCCGCTATCACGCGCCGGTCTATGTGCGCCACGAGATCGTGCACAACCGTACCGTGGTCGAGGCGCTGGAGACCCAGGGCGCCATCTTCGTCGAGGACCTCGACGAGGTGCCGGCCGATGCGCCCGTGGTGTTCTCGGCGCACGGGGTGCCGAAATCCGTCCCGGCCGAGGCGCAGCGGCGCAAGCTCACCTATCTCGACGCCACCTGTCCGCTGGTCAGCAAGGTGCATCGCGAGGCGGAGCGGCATTTCGGCGCCGGCCGCCACATCATCATGATCGGCCATCTCGGGCATCCCGAGGTGGAAGGCACTATGGGCCAACTGCCGCCGGGGGCGATGACCCTGGTGCAGGACGCCGACGAGGCCCGCGCGGTGGTGCCGCCCGACACCGACAAGCTCGCCTTCATAACCCAGACTACGTTGTCGGTCGACGACACCGCCGAGATGGTCGCCATCCTGCAAGCCCGCTTCCCCGCGATCGTCGGGCCGACACACGAGGACATCTGCTACGCCACCACCAACCGGCAGGCGGCGGTGAAGGCGATCGCGTCCGACTGCGACCTCGTGATCGTCATCGGCAGCCCGAACTCGTCGAACTCGCAGCGGCTGCGCGAGGTGGCCGAGCGCGCCGGCGCGCAGGCCGCCCTGCTGCTGCCCAAGGTCGAGGAGCTCGACTGGTCGGTGCTCGACGGCGTGCGGACCCTGGGGATCACGGCCGGCGCTTCGGCGCCGGAGAGCCTGGTCGAACGGCTGATCGCGCGACTGCGGGACCGCTACACGCTCTCGGTCGAGGAGCGGACGGTGACGCAGGAGAACCTGGTGTTCAAGCTGCCCGCGCCGCTCGCCTGAGCGCGGCGACGCCCGGGCATGGCCGTCTACACCGAGGTCTCGGACGACGCGCTCGCGGCCCTGCTCGCCGAGTACGAAATCGGCACGGCGGTGGCGTTCCGCGGCATCGCCGAAGGCGTCGAGAACAGCAACTTCTCGCTCCGCACCACGACCGGCGACTACATCCTCACGCTCTACGAGAAACGCGTCGATCCGGCGGAGCTGCCCTGGTTCCTGGGATTGATGGAGCACCTCGCCCGGCACGGCATCGACTGCCCGCTGCCGGTGCGCGGGCGCGACGGCGTGCCGCTCCGCTCGCTTTGCGGGCGAAGCGCGGCGATCACCACCTTTCTCCCCGGCGTCTGGCCACGCCGCGTGCGCCCCGAGCATTGCGGCCCGGTAGGGGCGGCGCTGGCGGCGCTGCACCGGGCGGGCGCGGGCTACGCGCCGGTGCGGCCGAACGCGCTGGGGCCGGAGGGCTGGCCGCCGCTGCTGGCCTTGGTGCGCGGTCGCGCGGACGAGGTGCGCACTGGACTAGCAGCCGAACTCGAGGCCGCCGCCCAGGCGATCCTGTCGGCCTGGCCGGAGACCCTACCCATCGGCCACATCCATGCCGACCTGTTCCCGGACAACCTGTTCTTCCTGGACGGACGCGTATCGGGCTTGATCGACTTCTATTTCGCCGCCACCGACATCCTCGCCTACGACGTAGCCATCTGCATCAACGCCTGGTGCTTCGAGCCCGATGCGTCCCTGAACGTCACCAAGGCGCGGCTGCTGCTTGCCGCATACGACAGGGTGCGCCCGCTCTCGGCGGCCGAGCGCGCCGCGTTGCCGGTGCTGTGCCAGGGGGCGGCGCTGCGATTCCTGCTGACCCGACTATTCGACTGGCTCCACACGCCGGCGGGGGCGTTCGTGACGCGCAAGGACCCGCTCGAATACTATCGGCCCCTCCGCTTTCATCTCAGCGCGCGCGACGAGCACGCCTATGGCCTCTGAGGGAACGCCGGCCGGGGAGCCGGACGTCGAGATCTGGACCGACGGCGGCTGCAAGCCGAACCCCGGCCCCGGCGGCTGGGCGGCGATCCTGCGGGCTCGCGGCCAGGAGCGCGCGTTGTCGGGCGCCGACCCGGCGACGACCAACAACCGCATGGAGCTGACCGCGGCGGCGGCGGCGCTGGAGGCGCTCACCCGGCGGTGCCGCGTCGTCGTTCATACGGATAGTGAGTACGTTCGCAACGGTATCACCCGCTGGCATACCGGGTGGGTGCGGCGCAACTGGCGCAATGCCGCGGGTGATCCGGTGGCGAACATGGATCTGTGGCGTCGGCTGCTGGACGCCGGCGCCCGGCACACGGTGGAGTGGCGCTGGGTGCGCGGTCACGCCGGCGACGTGATGAACGAGCGCGTGGACCGGCTGGCGACCGCGGCGCGGGAGGGCGCGCGGGAGTAATTTCGGATCGACCAATAGCCGCCACTCGATTCGAGTTACGGCCGATGCCGCAAGGCGGTTGACGCCGACATCCGTGTGCGGCTCATTGACTTTGCAACCGCTTCGGCGGTCGAGCGACTGAAATCGGAGGCGATGGCGGACAATGCAGAAATTGGTGGCGATACTTACGGCGGTCGCGCTGTTTGCTCTCACCGCTTGCGAGCGCGAGCAACCGGCCACCCAGGCTGGCGCCGCCGTGGATCGGGCCGGCACCGCGACCGGGAGCGCGGTCGGTCGTGCGGGACAGGCGACCGGCAATGCCGTCAATCGCGCGGGAACCTGGGTGAAGGACAAGTCGGAGAGCGAGTGAGGTTCGCGTTCTAGCGCGCCAAGCGCCGGCTGTAGTATTGCTCGAACAACTCGCGCCGGTCCGCCTCGCTCAAGCGCGCCATGTCGCCGCCCTGGCTGAGCAGGAAGGCGTAGAAATCCTGGCGCAGCCTTTCCGGTGAATCCGGCGGCATCTGCTTCGGTGTGTCGGCCGGGAGCGTTGCCAGCGCAGCACTCGGTTGCGGCTCGGTGGCCGTCGGTCCTGTAGCCGGCATGGCGGCCGGAGCCGGTCGCGACGCGATCTCCTGCGGAAGCGAAGCAGGGCGGAACGGGAGGCCGCGATAGAACGTGTGGTAAGCGAGCAAACTCGCGCCCGCGACGCCAGAGACAACTACCAGCAGCGCGAGCCTCGGGCGCACCGCGGGCCGGGAAAACGTCTCCCGAAGCCGCCCTCGCGCGCCAGGTCGAAGTGACGAAAGCAACGACGGCCAGTCATCGGCGTCATGACTCGGGCTCGCCTCGGGTGCCGGTGGCGGCGGGTCGGGGGCAGCCTCGACCTTGGCGGCCGGGGCTTGCGCCGGGTCGGCGAGCAGCGTCCACACGCCGCTGCGACCCACGAGAAGAACCTGCACGCACGGCGAACCCTCGCGGGGAAGGTCAGGCAGCAATCCGAGCATCGCCAGCGCGGGGCGGTCCAGCGTCTCGGCATCCTCGATCACCAGGACGAGACGCCGTCCGCCATGGATCTTCGCGGTCAGCGCCCGGACGACACGTTGCAGATCGTCTTCGACGCCGTGACCGGCCTCGGCATACTGGCCGCCCACGATCAAGGCGACCAGCCGGCTCACGCCCAGCGGACCCGGCGCGCTGTTCCGGATGCGGGCGATCCCGACATCCGCCTCGACCAGGCTGACCGCCAAGGCGTCCACGATCGCGGATCGGCTGACCCCGGGCTCGCCCGTCAAGGCGATGAAGCGTTGCCCGCGATCGACCGCTTCGGTCAGGGCCAAGACCGGGGCCCGGGTCGAGGTCGTGACCACCGAACCACGTTGTGCGCCTTCGGTGGAAGCGCCTTGGCGCAGGACGGGGCGCGGCTCGAGCGTCGCGGTCATGGGTTGGGGTCGGCTCGATTGGCCCGGGCGGACGCGGCAAGATCGGCAGGCTCCGACGGGCCCGCATGCGCCCGCCGGCTTTCCCAATTATCGAACTGCTGGAATAGATTGGCCTTATCCGCCTCGGACAGGGCCGGTGCGTTGGAGGGCTGGCTCGCATTCCGGCCAGCAATCTGCGGCGGCACGCGAGGACGCACCGAGGTCCTGAACTCGTGGCTGGGCCGCTCGTAAACAATCCTAGGTGGCGCGCTTGGCGGGCGGGCACAACCTGCTAGACCGATCTGGACGATCATCGCCGTTCCGGCGATCAAGACGCGGCGTCGAATCGGCACCAATGACGGACGCTCCTGCTCGTTGCTGACGCAAACCTACGACAAGTCATGCGGTCTAATGCGGCTTTACGGTGGCGCATCGGTCCCGCATCCGCCGCGATCTCACTCCCGATCCGGGCCGGTGCCCCGCCCACAGTCCCAATACCGGAAGCCAACGTTCATCCAGATGTAAAACAGCGTCGAGAGCCGAACGGCTAAGCAACCCGGATAGTTCGCCTTCGACCCGAAACGGGGATGCCGCCGTGAACCAACGCCTGCTTTCATCGGCCTTTGCCCTCGGTGCCGTGCTACTTTGGGGCGGCCCCGCGCTGGCTGTAGCGCCCGATTGCCCGAGCGGCCCGGTGCATTACGGCGTCATACCTTATGATGCTTCAGCCAGCTTCGTGCCGCTCTACCGCCGGATCGGCGAGTTGATCAGCGCCAAGCTCGACTGCCCGGTTCAGGTGCAGATCGGCACCAGCTACACGGCAACCATCGAGGCCATGCGGGCCGGCAAGATCGACGCTGCCGAGTTCGGGCCGCTTTCCTACGTGTTGGCCCACCAGGTCGCCAAGGCGGAAGCGGTTGCGACCTACGCCAATGCCGAGGGCGGAGCCGACACCTACACTGCCAGCATCGTGACCTATCCCGGCTCCGGCATTACCGCTTTGAAAGAGGTCGCCGGTCACAGTTTCGCGTACTCCGACCCGGCGTCCACGTCCGGCCACCTCTTCCCGGCCTACGGGCTGAAACAGGCCGGCATCGATCCCGACAAGGGCGTCCGCGCGATCTACGCCGGCAGCCACACCGCAAGCTTCGAGGCCTTGCGCAATCACAAGGTCGAGGCGGGTGAGCTGAACAGCCCGCAAGTCGCCTCGGCCCAGGTCGCGGGCATCTGGGACCCGAAAGCCTTCGTCACGCTCTGGACCAGCAACCCTATCCCGCAGGACCCGATCACCGTCCGCGCCGATCTGCCGGCGCCGTTCAAGGCGCGGCTGACCGCGGTGCTGCAGCATCTCGACCTCACCGCCATCCCGGCCGACCAGCTCAAGATCACCGGGATCAAGGGCAAGGGCTATGTGCCGCAGACCGATGCGGCGTTCGACCCCATACGGGACCTGGTGGGCACGCTGCACATCGATTTGGCCAAGCTCGGGACGTGACCGCGGCCCTGATCGACGTCCGCAATCTCGAAATACAGTTCCCGACGGGACGGCAGGCGCTCGACGGCGCCAGCTTGACCGTGGCGCCGGGAGAACTCGCCGTCCTCCTCGGTGCGAACGGCTGCGGCAAGTCCACGATGCTTCGATGCATCGCGGGCATGCTGCGGCCGACCGCGGGCGAGGTGCGCGTCGCCGGCCAGGTGATCAGCGATCTCTCCGGGCGGGCGCTGGCGCAAGCCCGCACGGCGCTCGGCATGATCTTCCAGCACGCTCATCTAGTGCGCCGGCGCAGCGTGCTGGCGAACGTGCTCACCGGCACGCTCGGCCGCCATCGCACCGTGCGGGTGTCGCTCGGGATGCTGCCCTCGTGCGAGAGGCCGCACGCGCTCGCCTGCCTCGACGCGGTCGGGTTGCGGGCCTTCGCACCGCAGCGCGCGGGCACGCTCTCGGGCGGCCAGGCGCAACGCGCCTCGGTGGCGCGCGCGCTGGCGCAACGGCCGCAGGCGCTGCTGGCCGACGAGCCGGTGGCGAGCCTCGACCCGGAGGCGGCCGACGATCTCATGCAACTGCTCCGCCGGATCGCGCATGACGATGGCCTCGGCGTGCTCTGCGTGCTGCATCAGCCGGACCTGGCGCGCCGCTACGCCGACCGCATTCTCGGAATGCAGGCGGGACGGATCGTGTTCGACGAGCGGCCGAACCGGGTTGCGGAAAGCGCGGTCGCCGCGCTCTACGAGAAGGAGAGACTGGCGGCGTGAGGCCGCACCCGGAACTGATACGCAACGAGCCGACCCGATTGAGCCGCGCGCTGCCGTTCTTCGGGGTGTTCCTGTTTCTCGTCCTGCTGGCGCAGGCCGCCCTCGTGGTCCAGGCGCGACCGCAAGATCTGGTGACGGGCGCGCGCGGCATCGCGGACATCCTGCGCCGCGCCTGGCCGCCGGACTTCCTGGAGCTGCCCGACGCGCTGTGGCCGGCGCTGGAGACGGTGGACATCGCGTTGTTCGGCACCACCGCCGCCGTCATCTTCGCCCTGCCGCTGGCCATCCTCGCCGCGCGCAACACCTCGCCCGCGCGGCCGTTTTACGCCTTCGCACGCGGCATCATCGCGTTCGCCCGCGTGGTGCCGGACCTTGTATGGGCGCTGATCTTCGTGACCGCGGTTGGGCTCGGGCCGTTTCCCGGGACGCTCGCGGTTTCCGTCCACAGCGTCGGGATGCTCGGGCGGCTGTTCGCCGAAACCATCGAGGACATGGACATGGGCCCGGTGGAGGCGCTGACCATGACTGGGGCCGGACGGCTCGCCGTGTTCAGCCATGCGGTGGTGCCGAGCGTGCTGCCCTCGCTGCTGGGCATCACGCTGTATCGGTTCGACGAGAACATACGGTCCTCGCTGGTGCTGGGCTTCGTCGGCGCCGGCGGCATCGGCTTTGAGCTGCTGACCGCGATGAACCTGTTCCAGTATCGCACCGTGTCGATGCTGCTGATCGTGACGTTCGTGATCGTGATCGCCGCCGAACGGCTGTCGGCGGCGCTGCGGCGGCGGATCGCGTAGCACCGGCTTTCGGAACAGGCTTGCCAAGAACGCGAGTCTGCCTTCCAGTTGTTTCGCCAAACCTACGGGTAAGATTGGCGGGACGCGGGCTCCGCGATCAACGCGGTCTTCTCGTCCTCGCGGGAGGAAACAGAATGCCTAGATCAGGACAGCCTGCCCGGCCTGCCCGGCCTGCCGTGGCCGGGCGGCCGGGGTACCGGGTCGTCGCCGCAGCGCTCATCGCCCTCGCCTTCGCCTGCACGGCTCGCGCCGAGCCGGTGGCGCAGACCCAGAACGGCAAGATCACCGGCGTCACGGCCGAGGGCATGCGGGAGTTCCTCGGCATCCGCTACGCGGCCCCGCCCGTCGGCCCGTTGCGTTGGCAGCCGCCGCAACCCGTTCCCGCCGACCTCGCGACGAAGACGGCGACCGCGTTCGCGCCCCACTGCCCGCAACTCGCCTCGCCCTACGGGATCGCCAGCACGACCGAGGACTGCTTGTTCCTCAACGTCTACACGCCGGATCGCAAGCCACGCGCAGGTGCTCGCTTTCCGGTCATGGTGTGGATTCACGGCGGCGCGCTCGCGGTCGGGGAAAGCGACGCCTACGACCCGGTCAAGCTGGTCAACGACGGCGATGTGATCGTGGTCACGATCAACTACCGTCTCGGCTATCTCGGCTTCCTGGCCGGGACCGGGTTGGACGCCGAAGCCATGTGGCCGCGAATTACGGGTTGCTGGACCAGCAGTTCGCGCTGGACTGGGTGCGCCGCAACATCGCCGGCTTTGGCGGCAACCCCGGGAACATCACCATCTTCGGGGAGTCGGCGGGCGGCCTCAGCGTGCTGTCCAACCTGGCCTCGCCCACGGCGCACGGCTTGTTCAACCGGGTGATCGTCGAGAGCGGGGCCTATGCCCTCCAGCTACCCACCCTTGCCGAAGCGGAGACCGCCGGCGACGCGCTCGCCGCAACGGTCGGCTGCAGCGCCAGCGACACGGCCTGCCTGCGCCAGCTCTCGGTCGAGCAGATCCTACAGCAGGAATCGGCGCCGGGGTTGAGCATCAAGACGATCGTCGACGGCACCGTGCTGCCGTTGTCGCTTGACGCCGCGCTCCCGCAGGGGCGGTTCAACCGCGTGCCGGTGATGAACGGGTCCAACCGTGACGAATACCGCCTGTTCCTCAGTGCCCAGGCCAATCTCACCGCCGAGGCCTATCCGGCCACGCTCAACGGCATTTATGGCGACACGCTCGGTGCAGCCGTGGCAGCGGAATACCCGGTCGGCAACTATGCGCAGCCCGTGCTTGCGCTCGCTGCGGTGGTGACGGACCAGGTGTTCGCCTGCACGGCCAAGCAGGTGGATCGTTGGACGTCGCGGTTCGTCCGCACCTATGCGTACGAGTTCGCCGACCGCGACGCCCCGGAGGCTTTCCTGCCGCCGGCCGGCTATCCGTTCGGCGCCGCCCATGCAAGCGAGATCCAGTACCTGTTCACGATTGCCAAGTTGCCCGGAACGCCGCCGCTCACGCCGGCACAAGAGCAACTGTCCAGCGAAATGGTCGCGTATTGGACCAGCTTCGCGCGGGACGGCTCACCCAATAGCGAAGCCGCACCGGGTTGGAGTGCCTACCAACGGGACGAACGCTACATCCAATTCCTGGTGACGCCGCACTCGGTGCGCGAGAACGACTTCTCGGCGGATCACCATTGCCGGTTCTGGCGGCCGGTCATCAACCCGCCGCCGAGTTGAGGCGAACGCCGCGCCGCCGGTCAGGCCGGCGGCCGGCGGGTGTGCCAGTCGGTGCGTTGCTGGAACGCGTGGCCGGCGCGGCACAGCAGCGCTTCCGACAGGCGCGGCCCGACGAGCTGGAGGCTGAGCGGCAGGCCGTGCGTGTCGATGCCGCTCGGCAAGGTGATCGTCGGGTTGCCGGCGAAATCGAACGGGGCGGTGAAGCGCAGCATGCGCAACAGCACGGCATCGTCCTGCCCGTACTCGGCCATGCGCTCCAGGCTCGGCACTGGGACCGGCATCGTCGGCATCAGCAGCAGGTCGACGTCCTGGAACAGCGCGGCCAGCCGCCCGGAGAACGCCAGCCGTTCGTGCATGATGGCGCCGAACTCGGCGGCGGTCACGCGTCGCCCGTGCTCGATCAGGTTGGCGAGGTCCGGGCCGTACTCGGCGGCCCGGGACGGGTAATTCGCCTGGTGCGCGATCGCGGTCTCGACGGCGCAGAACGGAATCCAGCCGCGCAGCAGGGTGTCCGTCGGCGGGAACCGAACTTCGCGCAGCCGTGCCCCGAGTGCCGCCAGCACCGGCTCGGCGGCGCGCATCGCTGCGACCACCTCCGGATCGATGCCGTCCTCGGTGTAGCTGCGGTCGATCCCGATGGTGATACCGCGAATACCCTGACCGAGCGCCGCCAGGTACTCGGGGACCGGGTCGGCAAGCGCGGTGGGGTCGTCCGGGTCCGCCCCGGCGATGGCCTGCAGGATCGCCGCCGCGTCCGCCGCGTTGCGGGTCATCGGCCCGATGTGGTCCAGCGACGCGGCCAGCGGCAAGATGCCGTGGCGGCTGACCCGCCCCCAGGTCGGCTTGATCCCGGTCAGCCCGCAGGTCGCCGAGGGGAAGCGGATCGATCCGCCGGTGTCCGAGCCGAGCGCGCCGAAGCACAGTCCGAGCGCCGTCGCCACACCCGAGCCGGTCGACGACGAGCCGACCCAGTGCGCGGGGTTCCACGGATTGAGCGGCGTCGGGTCGTCCGGATGATGGCCGGTATAGGCGCCCTCCGTCATCTTCAGCTTGCCAAGGATGACCGCGCCGGCGTCTTCCAGCCGACGCACCACGGTCGCGTCGGTGTCGGGTGTCGTGTTCTTGCGCAGCGGCATCCCGCCGGTGGTCGGCGCGAAGCTGGTGTCGCAAAGGTCCTTCACCGCGAGCGGGATGCCGTGCAGCGGGCCGCGCCACAGACCGGCCGCGATCTCCGCCTCCGCCCGCGCCGCCACGCCGCGGGCGCGGTCCGCAAGCACGGTCGTGTAACTGCGCGCCGCCGGGTCCAGCCGCGCGATCCGGTCCAGGATCGCCTCCAGCACCGTAACCGGGGAAAGCTCCCCGCACCGGATGCGCTCGGAGACGTCGAGCAACGGACGATAGTGCAGACCTTCGAGCGACACGGCCGGTCCTTCCCCTCTGGCTCACGCATTGCATCGTATGCGCTGGCCAATCCTCGATCGCGTCGGCATACGACAATCACGCTTCTCGTGCAGCTTCCCTTGTTGGTGAGGACCGAACATGGCGACGGACGAACTCCACTACCTGGAACTGACGGAGCTGACGCAGCGCATCCATGCGCGCGAGCTTTCTTCCGTCGAAGCGACGCAGGCTTCGCTGGCGCGCATTAAGGAACTGGACGGCACCCTGCACAGCTACGCGCTGGTGCTGCCCGAGCACGCGCTGTCGCAGGCGCGGCAAGCGGACTCCGACATCGGCCGCGGCGCGATCAAGGGTCCGCTTCATGGTGCGCCGATCGCCGTGAAGGATCTGTGCTGGATGCGGGATGTCCCGACCGCGGCGGGCACCATCGTGCATCGTGACTACCGGCCGCCAGAGGATGCGACGGTGGTGAGCCGGCTCGAGGCAGCCGGCGCGGTCATTTTAGGCAAGCTGCAACTGACCGAGGGCGCCTATGCCGACCACCATCCGAAGATAACGCCGCCGGTCAATCCCTGGAACGCGGCGCACTGGCCGGGCGCATCGTCCAGCGGCTCCGGTTCCGCCACCGCCGCCGGCCTGTGCTACGGCTCGCTGGGCTCGGACACCGGCGGCTCGATCCGCTTCCCGTGCGCGGCAAACGGGCTGACCGGGCTGAAGCCGACCTGGGGTCGGGTCAGCCGCTACGGCGTGTTCGAACTCGCGGCGACGCTCGACCACATCGGCCCCATGACGCGCAGCGCGCGGGACGCCGCCGCCATGCTGGGCGTCATCGCTGGTGCCGACGAGCGCGATCCGACCGCCGTCCAAGACCCGGTTCCGGATTACCTGGCCGACATCGGGCGCGGGCTGCGCGGCACGCGGGTCGGCATCGCCCCGGCTTGGACGGAGGCGGCCGCCGATGCGCCGACGCGGCAGGCGATCGCGGCGGCGGTCGAAGTCGTCCGCGGCCTCGGCGCCGAGATACGCGAGATCACGTTCCCGGATGTCGCGCCGATGGTCGACGACTGGTTCCCGCTTTGCGGTGTCGAGACCGCCGTCGCGCACGAGAAGACGTATCCTTCGCGCAAGGAAGAGTACGGACCGGCGCTGTCCGGGGTGATCGAGCTCGGCCGAGGCCTGTCCGGCATGGACTATCAGAAGATCGTCCTGCGCCGGAACGATTTCCGCGGCCGTGTGGCGGCGCTGTTCCGCGACGTCGACCTGCTGCTGGTGCCGGCGCAAGGTTTCGCCTCGCCGACACTGGCGAAGATGGCGACGCTCGGGGAGGACGTGGCGTTGATGCGCTCGCTTCTCGGCTTCACCTGCCCGTTCGACATGAGCGGCAGCCCGACAATCACCCTGCCCGGCGGCTTCACCAACATCGGCACGCCAGTCGCGTTCCAGTTCGTCGGCGCGCACCTGGCGGAGGGACTGCTCTGCCAGGCCGGCTACGCCTTTCAGCAGGCGACCGACTGGCACAAGCGGCATCCGGCGCTCGGCTGAGTCGGGTCCGACACTTTCAAAGGAAACCACCATGAAACGCAGAAACCTGCTGCTCGGCGCTGCGGCGACGCCGTTGCTCGGATTGGGCCATTTCGCGCAGGCCACAACGCCGATCAAGATCGGATTGCTGGAGGACACATCCGGCGATCTCGCGTTGTTCGGGATACCCAAGCTGCACGGCTCGCAGTTGGCGGTCGAGGAGGTGAACGCCGCCGGCGGCGTGATGGGGCGGCCGTTGGAGCTGATCCATCTGGACCCGCAAGGCGACAACGCGCGCTACCAGGAGTTCGCGCGGCGCGTGCTGCAGCGCGACAAGGTGGACGTGCTGATCGGTGGGATCACCTCGGCCTCGCGCGAGGCGATCCGCCCGATCGTGGACCGCTTGGGGGCGTTCTACATCTACACCAACCAGTACGAAGGCGGCGTGTGCGACGGCAACATGCTGAGCGTCGGCGCGGTGCCCGAGCAGCAGCTGTCGACCTTGCTGCCCTGGATGGTCGAGAAGTTCGGCAAGAAAGTGTACACCGTCGCCGCCGACTACAATTTCGGCCACCTGTCGTCGGCCTGGGGCGAAAGCATCCTCAAGCCGCTGGGCTGCCAGATACTGGGCGAGGAGTTCATCCCGCTCGGCGTGTCGCAATTCGGCCAAACCATCCAGAACATCCAGCGCGCCAAGCCGGACTGGCTCTACATGCTGGACGTCGGCGCGGCGCAGGGCTCGTTCTACGAGCAGAAGAACGCCACCGGCGTGATCCTGCCGATGGCGAGCCCGATCAAGATCATGCTCGGCTTCGAGCACAAGCGCTTCCCGCCCGGCGTGATGAAGGGCATGTACGCCGCCGCCAACTGGTTCGAGGAGTTGGACACGCCGCCCGCTATGGATTTCAAGAAGCGCTGGCGGGCCAAGTTCCCCGACGAGGTCTACATCAACGACATGGGCTACAACGCCTATGTCGCGATCTTCATGTACAAGATGCTGGTCGAACGGGCGAAGTCGACGAGCAAGGACGCGATCCGCGCGGTGATGGCGTCCGGCGATGCCGGGATCGACGCGCCAGAGGGCCGCATCCAGATCGATCCGAAAAGCCAGCACTGCTCGCACGAAATGCGGCTGATCGCGGTGGATGGGCAGAACCACGTGGACGTGCTGAAGGATTTCGGGACGATCCAGCCGTACTGGCTTTCCAAGGTGGGTTGCGACCTGACCAAGAACGATCCGAAGGAGCAGTACACGCCGGATCATCTCCCGGGAAAATAGGAGCGCGCGGAATGCTGGGAGACCTGTTCTCGTATTTCTACCAGTTCGCCGACGTGTTCGCCTTCCTGGTCCTGTCGGCGGCAGGTCTCGCCATCATCTTCGGCATGATGGGCGTCATCAACATGGCGCATGGGGAGTTCATCATGTGCGGCGTCTACGTGACCGCGGCCACGTACCATGCCGGACTGCCGCTGCCGCTCGCCCAGGTCTGCGGCACCCTGGTGGCGGCGCTGATCGGCATGGTCCTGGAGATCGTGCTGATCCGGCCGCTGTACAGCCGTCCGCTCGACTCGCTGCTGGTGACGTGGGGCCTGAGCCTGATCGCCACACAGGGGACGCTGGTGCTGGTCGGCTCGACATTCCCCGGGATCGGCACCCCGCGCGGCGACTTCACGGTCGGCGGCTACGGCTTCTCCACCTACCGCATGGTGCTGTTCGCGGCGTCCCTGCTGGTGCTGGCTTTCGTGTACGTGCTGTTCATGCGGACGCGCTTCGGCGTGCACGCCCGCGCGGTGATGCAGAACGCCGGCATGGCGCAGGCGCTCGGCGTGCGCCGCAGCCGCATCTACGCGCTGAGCTTCGGCATCGGTGCCGGGCTGGCCGGTTTGTGCGGCGCGCTGTACGCGCCGACGATGTCGCTGATCCCGACGATGGGTGCGAGCTTCATCGTGGAATCCTTCGTCACCGTCGTGGTCGGCGGTTCCAGCGTCCTGTTGGGCACCGCGCCGGCGGCGGTGGCGCTCGCCATCGTCCGGACCGGGCTGAACGCCTGGTACGGCCAGATCATCGGGCAGATCGGGTTGCTGGTCGCCGTCATCCTGATCATCCGCGTGCTGCCGGACGGGTTCTCCGGCTGGCTCGCGAAGCGCGCGACCTGAGCGGAGGGCCGATGCTCAAGCTGCTCAACGGACCGCAAACGATGGGGCGCGGGCGCGTGTTCTGGGTCTGCGCCGCGCTGGTGCTGGCGGCAGCGCTGATCTACCCGGCCTTCGCCGACCCGTACGACGTCGGCAATTTCGGCTACTTCTTCATCTGGATTTTTATGGCGCTCGGCCTGTGCGTCACGTGGGGCCTGTGCGGGATGCTGTCGTTCGGACAAACGTTCTTCTTCGGCATCGGCGGATACGGCTACGGCGTGCTGGCGATCGTTCTCGGCAACGGGCCGGCGGCAACGATGGCCGGGCTCTTCGGGGCCGTGGTGCTGGCGAGCTTGGCCGCCACCGTGCTCGGCTATTTCATGATCTACGGCCGCATCAACGGCGTGTTCTTCGGCATCGTCACGCTTTCCTTCACTTTGGCCCTCGCCTTCTTCCTCGGCCAGACGGCGGGGCCGGAATGGGCGATCGGCAAGGCGCGGCTGAACGGGTTCAACGGCATGCAGGGCATGTCGCCGCTCAATATCCCGTGGTTCGGCGGCTCGATCGATCTGGAGGAAAGCGCGCTCTACTACGTCCTCGTGGTCGGGCTGACGGTGACGTATCTCGGCTTGCGCATCCTGGCCAACTCCCGTTTCGGCAACGTGCTGGTCGCGGTGCGCGAGGACCCGCAGCGGGCCGAGCTGCTGGGCTACGACGTGCGGCGCTATCAGCTGGCCGCCTTCGTCCTCGGCAGCGCGCTCGCCGGACTCAGCGGCGTGCTCTATACGTCCTGGGGGCAGTTCATCACGCCGTCCAGCATCGGCCTGCCGGCCGCCGCCATGCCGATCATCTGGGTCGCGTTCTCCGGACGCACGGACCTGACCGCAACCCTGGTCGGCACGTTCCTGTTGCTGTTCGGCTTTCAAACCCTGACGATCTACAGCCAGGAAGCGGCGCTCATCGTCATGGGCGCGCTGCTCGCCGCCACGGTCCTGTTCGTACCCAAGGGCTTCGTTGTCGGCCTGGGCGAGCTCCTGTCATGGCGGCGCCCCCGCCGCCCGGCCGGGCGGCTGACGCCGAAGGACGCCAGTTCGTGAGCGCCTTGCTGCAAGTCGAGAACATCAGCAAGAGCTTCGGCGGCTTCTTCGCCGTCACCGATGTCGATCTGTCGGTCCAAGAGGGCGCTATCCATTGCCTGATCGGGCCGAACGGGGCGGGCAAGAGCACCCTGTTCAAGCTGGTGGTCGGCACCTACGCGCCGACGCGGGGCCATGTCCGGTTTCGCGGCCATGACGTGACGCAGGCCAAGCCGTTCGCCCGCGTACAGCTGGGGATGAGCATCAAGATGCAGTCGCCCAGCGTGTTCAAGGCGCTGCCGGTGCGCCAGAACCTCCATATCGCCCTGCAGCATCATACGCCGCCGCAACAACTCCAGCGGGAGGAGGAGCGGCTGCTCGACCTGCTCGGCCTCTCCGCCGACGCCGCCAAGCAGGCGGGCGAGCTGTCGCATGGCCAGCAGCAATGGCTCGAGATCGGCATGGCGGTCGCGCTGAAACCGGTCCTGCTGCTACTGGACGAGCCGACCGCCGGGTTGTCGCCGGATGAAACCTTCCGCACCGGCGAGCTGGTCAAGCGGCTCAGCGCCGGCGGCATGACCGTGCTGGCGGTCGAGCACGACATGGCGTTCGTGCGCCAGATCGCGACCACGGTGACGGTGCTGCACCTGGGCCAGACGTTCGCGCAGGGCAGCATCGAGGAGATCGTCGCCGACCCGCGCGTCGCCGAAATCTACCTCGGCGTGCCGCATGCCGCCTGAGCGGGTGCTGGAGGTGACGGGCCTCCGATCGAGCTACGGCGCGACCCCGATCCTGACCGGCGTCGATCTCAGCATCGGCAAGGGCGAGATCGTGGCGCTGATCGGCCGTAACGGCGTCGGCAAGACTACCACCATGCGCTGCCTGATCGGCCTGCTGCGCGCGTCCGGCGGCACGATCCGCTACCGGGGACAGGACGTGACGCGCCTGTCCGCCGACGAACGCGCGCGCCTCGGAATCGGCTACATCCCGCAGGGCCGCGAGGTGTTCCCGCGCATGACGGTGGAGGAGAACCTCCAAGTGGGCGAGCTGATCGGCAACGGACGGGGGAAGCCCCGATCCGATCTCGTGTTCCAGTATTTCCCGATCCTGCGGGACCGTCGCAAGCAGATGGCGGGAACCTTGTCGGGCGGCCAGCAGCAGCAATTGGCGATCGGGCGCGTGCTGATCGGCGGTCCGGCGTTGATCCTGCTCGACGAACCCTCCGAGGGCGTGCAGCCGTCGATCGTGCAGCTGATCTGCCGCGTGCTGCGGGCGATCCGCGACGATCTCGGCACCACCATCCTGTTCGTCGAGCAGAACCTCGACACGATCCTGACGATGGCCGAGCGCGGCTACGTCATGGAAAAGGGGCACGTGATCGCGCGGCTGGAGCCGGGGGACGTCTCGCAGGAGAGCGTCAGGCGTCACCTGCTGCTTTGACGCGGGAATACCGGCGACCCTGTCCGGTGACCCGCTGCTGCCATGGTCGGCGAAGGCCGACCATCTACGGCTTCGTGCGGAACTCCATCCGCTCTTGAGAAATCCGTGGATGGTCGGCCTGCGCCGACCATGGTGTCGGAGAGGTGAGACGTGTCACTCTATGGAACGGCCAGTGTAAGGCGCTGACGGCGTGCCGGACCCAGCAAGCCCGGCGAGCCGGTCAGCCAGGCGATTGAGGTCCCATTCGCGGGCCAGGGCGGAGGCTTCGGCCCAGTTCGGTATCTGGTCTGGCAAGGGCGGAAGCGGTGCGGACGGGTCCATCGTCGCGATCCAGCGATACAGGCGCAGCGCATCGGCCTGCGTCGGGTATTTCCCGCCGGCGAGAGCGGCTTCGAGGGTGCCATATTCGCGCAGCAGGCTCGCCGCACCCTTGGCGCCGACCCCTTTTGCGCCGGGTAGCTTGTCCGAGGGATCGCCGCGGAGCGCGATGAAGTCGGGCACCTGCTTGGGCTCGACGCCGTATCGCTCGCGCACCTCCGCCGGGCCGATGCGCGCCATCTCGCCCGCCCGAGCCGGTTGGAGGATGGTCGTGCTCTCCGAAGCGAGCTGAAACGCGTCCCGGTCGCCCGTGGCAACGAGGGCGGTTCCGCCACGTCGCTCCTCATCGGCAACGGCGGCGGCGAGGAAATCGTCGGCCTCGAAGCCGGGCGCCTTGGCGTAGGCGAAACCGCACGCGGCGACGAAGCGCGGCATGATACCGAGCTGATCGAGCAACTCGGCCTCGAAGACGCGGCCCGCTTGGTAGGGCTCGAACGCCCGGTGCCGATAGGTGGGCGCGTCCAGCGTATCCCAGCCGACCACCACGGCCCTCGGCTGCTCCGCCTCGTGCAGCCGCAGCAGCAGGTTGGCGAAGCCGACGACCGCGCCGCCGCCCAGATTGCCCCGCCGGCGGATCGTCTTCGGCAGCGCGTGATACGCGCGATGCGCAAAGGAATCGCCGTCGATGACGAGAAGCGGGCGTTGGCTGTTCATCGGGTGCCGATCATCGTGATCGGAAGGCCGCGCGTCCAGATTGCCTGCTGACACGCGGCGATCGGGCGGCCAACATGCACTCGAGCATCCCGGGCGGCGGGCGGGATGCGGAGGAGCGGACGATGTCGGATACGATGAACAAGGCGGGGCTCGTGCGCGTCGGGGTCGATGTGGGCGGCACGTTCACCGATCTCGTGGTGGCCGACATGCGGCACGGCACACAGCGCATCGTGGTGCACAAAGTGCCGAGCACGCCGGAAGACCAGTCCATCGGCGTGGTCGAGGGCGTGATGCAGCTGTGCCGCCTGGCCGACATCGCGCCGGGCGACATCAGCGTGATGTTCCACGGCTCGACCGTCGCCACCAACATGGTGATCGAGCGCAAGGGCGCCGAAGTCGGGATGATTACCACGCGCGGCTTCCGCGACATCCTGCACATGGCGCGGCACAAGCGGCCGCATAACTTCTCGCTGCAATTCGACGTGCCGTGGCAGAGCGCGCCGCTGATCAAGCGCCGCAACCGGCTGGTGGTCAGCGAGCGCATCCTGCCGCCAGATGGCCGGATCGAGACCCCGCTCGACGAGGCCGAGGTGCGCGCCGCCGCCGAGCTGTTCCGCAAGCGCAAGCTCGAAGCCGTGGTGATCGGCTTCCTGTTCTCGTTCCTCAACGACGCGCATGAACGCCGCGCAGAGGCCATCGTGCGCGACGTGATGCCGGACGCTTACGTCTGCACCTCGTCCGGCGTGGTCAACACGATCCGCGAGTACGAGCGGTTCTCGACGGTGGCGATGAACGCCTATATCGGCCCGCGCACCGCATCCTATCTCAAGCAGCTGCAAGCCCGGCTGCGTGACGCCGGGATGGGCGCGCCGGTACGGATCATGCAATCCAACGGCGGCATCTCGACCGTCGAGAACTCGATCCTGCGGCCGGTCGGCCTGCTGCTGTCCGGCCCGGCGGGCGGCGTGATCGGCGCGCGCACGACCGGGCAGGCCTGCGGCGTCGTCAACATCATCACCATCGACATCGGCGGCACCTCGGCCGACATCAGCGTGATCCGCGACGGACAGGCTACGATCAAGAACCCGCGCGACACCCAGGTCGCGCTGCTGCCGGTGCTGGTGCCGATGCTGGACATCGACGCGATCGGCGCCGGCGGGGGCTCCATCGCCTACATCGACGCCGGCGGCGCGTTCCGCGTCGGGCCACGCTCGGCCGGCGCGGACCCCGGGCCGGCGTGCTACGGCCGCGGCGGCACCGAACCGACCGTGACCGACGCGCAAGTGGTGCTAGGCCGCCTCGATCCCGACCGCTTTCTCGGCGGCGATCTCAAGATCGACCGCGACCTCGCGCACCGGGCGATCGAGACGCGCCTGGCGGGGCCGCTAAAGGTGTCGGTGACGGACGCGGCGCTGGGCGTGCTGCGCATCGTCAACAACAACATGGCGCTGGCGATCAACAGCAACTCGGTCGCCAAGGGCATCGATCCGCGCGGCTTCTCGCTGATGGCATTCGGCGGCGCCGGGCCGCTGCACGGGGTCGCACTCGCCGAGCTCATCAGCGCGCGCGACGTCATCTCCCCGCTGCACCCCGGCATCACCGCCGCGATCGGCTTGCTGGAGACCGAGCTCCAGTACGAGTACACCCGCTCCGTCCTGGTCGTGCTCAGCACGGCGCAGGACGCGGATTTCGCCCGGCTGGAGGGGACGTTCAGCGAACTCGAGCGCGAAGCGGCGGGGCAGCTCGACGCCGACAGCATCCCGGCGAGCCTGCGACATTTCGACCGCGTGCTGGAATGCCGCTATGTCGGCCAGGGATTCGAGCTGCGGGCCGCGGTGCCGGAGGGGACGGTGAACAAGGATCGCATCCAGGCGGTGATCCGCAACTTCTACGACGCTCACCTGCAGGTCTACGGCCACGCGTTCGACGAGCAGCTGGTCGAGGCGGTCACCTTGCGCCTGATCGCGCGAGGTGCCACGGACATGCTGCAACTGCCGGAAATCGGCCGAGGCGGACGGCACGATCCGGAGGCGGCGCGGATGTACGTGCGCGATACGGTGTTTGACGACGGGCAGCCGGTGCCGACGCCGCGCTTCGCCCGCGACCGGCTGCTCGCCGAGGACACGGTGAGTGGGCCGGCCATCATCACCCAGCACAACAGCACGACGATCGTGCCGCCGGGCTACACCGCGCGCATGTTGTCGCACGGCGACATGGTCATTGCCCGCTGAAGGGAGCCACGACATGAGCGAAACTGTCGATCCGATCACCTTGCAGGTCATCGGCGGCGCACTGCACGCGATCGCCGAGCAGATGGGCAACGTGCTGTATCGCATGTCGTACTCGTCGATCATCCGCGAAAGCCAGGACCTTGGTGCCGGACTGTTCGACCGGGCGTTCAACACGCTCGCCGAGAGCGATTCGACGCCGATGCATATTGGCTCCCTGCCCGGCTACCTGCGCGGAATCGAGAAGACCATTCCGCTGGACGCCTGGAAGCCGGGCGATCTCGTGATCCACAACCATCCCTATTTCGGCGCCAGCCACTCCCCCGACATCGCCATCGTGATGCCGGTGTTCCACGAGGGCGCGCTGATCGGGTTCTCGGCCAATACCGCGCACCATGTCGACATCGGCGCGGCCACGCCCGGCCTGATCATCGACGTGCCGGACATGTTCGCCGAAGGAATGCTGTTCAACGCGGTGAAGCTGTACGAGGCAGGCAAGCGCAACGAGCCGCTGTGGAGTTACATCCGGAACAACACCCGCGTGCCCGACCTGGTGATGGGCGATCTCGCGGCGCAGATCGCCTCGGTCGAGCTGGGCGTGCGCCGGTTCCAGGAATTGCTGGGAACCTACGGCATGGAAACCGTGCTGCAAGCCACGCGCCAACTTATGGATTATTCCGAGGCGGCGCTGCGGCGCGAGATCGCCAAGATCCCCGACGGCGATTACGTCGCGGAAGGGTTCCTCGACGACGACGGTCGCAACCGCGGCCGGCATCTGCCGATCAAGGTCACGGTGCGCATCCGCGGCGACGGGGTCGAGGTGGATCTGACGGGTTCTTCCCTTCAAGTGCCGACGGCGTTCAACGTGCCGTTCGAGGGATCGACCAAGGTCGCGTGCTTCTTCGCGTTCCGCGCGCTGCTGCTCGACACCTACACCAACACCGATCCGGTGCCGGCGAACGAAGGGTCGTTCCGTCCGGTCAAGGTGACGGCGCCGCTCGGATCGATCTTCAACCCGATCGCGCCGGCGGCGGCGGAGGCGCGGTTCTCGCAAATCCAGCGCGTGGTCGATCTGATCATCAAGGCGCTGGCGCCGGTGCTGCCGGATCGGTGCACCGCAGGCAACGCCGCCACCTTGTCCTTTGCGGCTTTCTCCGGCGTCCGCCCCTCCGGCGACTATTGGGTGTTCCTGGAGGTGAACGAGGCGGCGATGGGCGGGCGGCCGGGATCGGACGGGCCGGATACGGTCGAGGAGTTGATGCGCAACACACGGAACAATCCGCTGGAGGACCTCGGCATGCATCTGCCGCTGATCTGCGACCGCTACGAGGTTCGCGACGACGTGTTTCCGGGGCCGGGCAAGTTCCGCGGCGGCATGGGCGTCGTCAAGTCGCAGCGGTTCCTGGGCGCCGGGTCCGTCACCCACGAAGCCGACCGCCACGACGACAAGCCGTGGGGCGTGTTCGGTGGCCGGGAGGGCCACGGCGGACGTTTGGAGATTTACAACGCGCGCGACCCGTCGGCGGTCGCGCAACACCCGGCCAAGATCTCCGGCCTGCTCACGGTCGAGGGCGACGTGATGTCCTACCTGTCCCCCTGCGGTGGCGGCTACGGCAACCCGCTCGAGCGTGATCCGCAGAAGACGCTGGACGACATCCTCGACGGCTACATCACCCCCGAGCACGCCGCCGAAACGTACGGCGTCGTGGTCGACCCGGTCGACGACGGCTACGGCTGGGCGCTCAACCCGGCGAAGACGCAAGCACGGCGGGCGGCGTTGTCGGCGGGCGCCGCCGGCACGTAGGCCTCACCCCACCTCCAGCGGCGCGATGGGGCGCAGGCGCGGCAACACTTCATGCGTGAACAGCCGGATGCCTTTCTTCGACTCCTCGTGCGTCATGAAGCCGGACCGCCCGACCAGCGCGAGATGCCCGAAGCCGCCGACCTGGTCATAGAACCGCATGATCTGGCGATACACGCTGTCCGGGTTGCCGGCGAACAGGATGCCCTGCGCTATCGCCTCCGGCGCCGTGATGGACATCAGCTTGGCGGCGTTCTGGCTGGCGGAGGTCACGCCTTTCTCGGCGTTGTTGAGTGCGAGTCCGGCCGCTGGCTTGGGCTTGCTGCGGTAGATGCCAGGAGCGGCGGCCGGCGGCGCTGCGCCGGGAAGGAACGTGCTGTATTGCGGCGCCGATTTCAGGCTCGTGTTCAGGAACCACAGCAGCTTGCTGCCGACCGCGATCCCCTCCTCGTCGGTGTCGCCGACGTAGACCAGGGCGGCGTAGGCGAAATTGTCCGTCGTCACTTTCGGCAGCCCGGCGGCGGCGCGTGCCTGGCGATGCGCCTCATAGGCTCGCCTCGTGCCGTCCGGTCCACGCAGCACCAGTACGTGACGCATGCCGCGTCGCCCAACTTCCGCGGCGCTGCGCGGGTCGCCGGTCGCCGCCCACATGCGCGGGTGCGGCGATTGGTATGGCCGCGGCCAGATATTCACATGACGGTGGCTGAAGTGCTTGCCTTCCCAGCTGAACGGGCCGTCATGGCTCGTCAGCGACTTCGTTATGAGGTCGATCGCCTCCCAGTAACGCTCCTCGTTGTTCACCGGGTTAACGTTGGCGGACGCCATCTCCGTGCCGCCCGATTTCACGAAGCCGATCTCGAAGCGGCCGCGGGAGATCACGTCGGCCGTGGCGTATTCCTCGGCCACCCGCACCGGGTCCGGCCGCAGCGAGACCAGGGTGAACGGGATCACCAGCAGCCCCGCGATCAGGGGACCGAAGCTGCCGTAGCCGAGGATGCCGCCGATTCCCCACAACATCATCCCGTTGCCAACGTACGGGATCGCGGCAGCGCCGGTGATGCCCTACTGCTGCAGCAGCAGGCTTTGGATCGTCGGCAGCCAGATCAGGCTGGTCCAGATCGACAGCAGGGTGCCGACGCAGAACAGCAGGCCGACGAGCGTATTGAAGCGGAGCTCGCGGGAGAACAGCTGCAGAAACGGGAACCGCATGAACTCCCGATCCGCGTGGCTGGCGAGCTGGCCGGCGGCCTTCAGCGTCGCGCGGCGGTCCCGCACCGTGCTGAAATGATCGGGCTCCGGCATCCCGCGACGCAGGAACAGCAGCAACAGGGCCGGGGCGATGCCGACGAAAAATAGCGCGCGCCAACCATAAGGGCCGACCAGATTGTAGATCTGGCCACCGGTCAGCGGCCCGGAAGTTACCGCCGGGCGCAGCACGAAGGAGAACAGGCCGAAATCGGTGGAATCCAGCGCCCAGCCTGCCCAGGTGACCAGGAACACTTTCAATTGATACGAACCAAGCCCGAACCGCTTCGGCAGGCTTGCATAGCGGGTAACTGATGATCTGCATGGACTTCCTCCGCGCGCGGGCTCTTCCGGCCCGTTGCGAACGTCGTTTACGGCAAGCGTGTCAGAGTAGTCCCAGGTTAACGAGATTTGTCCATAGTGATGCGGGGTCGCGACGGGCACACGTCCGTTGTCGCTAGGGAAAGGTTAGACGAGATATGATACCAGCCGCCTGACGAGCTGACTCGAACGTGATTTGGAGGGGCTCGGCGGGTTCCGATTCGCTGCCTGTCGTGGCATGGGGGTCGGACATGACGGTAGCGATCACGCGGACGGATCTTGATGCGG
>JAABUQ010001715.1_pt1 | contig 45971 bp, 44 predicted proteins | sample 5560001 | NCBI WGS metagenome assembly JAABUQ01 (sample SAMN10711888, study PRJNA513371) | rock metagenome | isolation source: Antarctica rocks | place: Antarctica: Victoria Land, Finger Mt nord | collected 2015-12-18 | reverse complement strand
GAATTTATTTTAAAACCTTAAATATAATATAAAAATTATAAAAATTATAAAATTAAATTTAAATAATAAGTTAATAATTAATTTAATTAAAAGTCTTATAATATATTTTAAAATAAAAAATATATAATTTTAATATTATAAAATAAAGGAATTAGTATAAAATAAAGATATAATTATAAATTAAATTTTTATTAAAAAATTAATAATAAATTCTTTAATAAAATTAATAATAATAATAAGTTTAAAATATATATTTTAACTATTAAAGTTAATTTAAGAAGATAAAAGAAAAAATATAAAACTTAATAAATTATTTATTAATAATATTTTAGAAATTATTATAAAGTTTAAAAGGAAGTATTAAAGAATAATTAAAATAATTTCTTTAATAATATTAAATTTAATTAAATTTAATATATTATAATTTTAAATTATTGTTAACTAAGTTATATATCAAATAATAAGAGTTATATTTAAGGTATACTAGCTCTATTAAATATTTTATTATTTATAGGGCCTAGATTGATCAGCCGTGTATATAAATAAGCCTGTATTCCTAGGTAGATAGGGCAATTGAAATCTCCTATAGCCAACATAAACTTGTATTCGATTTTGCATCTAACTATTTTGTGTGCAGAGTTGTTGACAGGAGCGAATTGCAAAGTCCAGATGCCACTGCTGGAGCATCAAATAACGCGGATGCCGGCATGGGTGGGGCACTCTTTACCTTTTCCTGCTGACACTATGATTACAACTCCGTGGTTGCGTGTATTGTTCTTTGTTCTCTCATTGCACAACCGTCTTACTCTCACGACCTGATGAGGGATTTTTCGGGCGTTCTCAGAGCGCAGCATTTGCGATGTGTTTTGTGTCGTCAATATTCTCTCCCCAAGCAAAGCCTATCCAATAATACAGCAACCAGAATCCCGACCTCCCCAGCGCAAAACAGCAATGAGCACTTATCTCTTTATCAAAAAGCGACTCTTCATCACTACTTGAGCCAGAAAATGGCTCTATGACACGCCCCGAGCGCAAATGATTCGCCCTCTTCACAAAGTCCGGTGAAAGCGACGCCCTCGCCGATGGCTAAACATACAAATGGACTCAAGTCACGAAATAGGGAATTGCGCTTGGGGATCTGAAGAAAGCTAAAGAGGGTCAAATGCAGAACTTGAGCAACGAGGACGTGGTTAGATGTCTGTTGCTTCAAGGACCTGTTCAACTCACACGAAAATTGAGAGCTGGAAAATTTTGGAAAATTGGCCCAAAGGGCTGGAAGGGTCAAAAGCTGGCAGATTGTCTGGTAAAAAAGGGAGACCTTTGATTGGTGAGGTATTGGGAGACGGTGTTAATGCTCGGAAGGCCGGAGTGGTATCCTGAGAACAAGCCATCCTATCAAATGGTTACCCTATGGAAAGTGTGTCAGTGAAGAGGCCCAGCCACAGCTATCACGTAACAGGACTCTCCTGTTTTCGAGATTTAGGCGTGTGCAAAAAGGAGGATTTGAAGGCTGTGACTCGGTTGAGAGATTTTCATCCTGTCATTAGGACCTTCCAAAGTGGACTTTGACTCTTCTATGGTGTTGATTAGAAGCGTGAAAGAGGAGTCAAGTGAGCGGGAAGCGGACGTGAGGACTGAATTCATACGGATATAAGAGCAGCAATGGGTATCATATTGCCAGTAACGCCCAGTGATTCCCATCCCGACCCTCTCCCACGCCTGCGCATATCCTCTCCGCTCTCCAGCAGGCCGCTACTTAAGACCAAAACTCCCCACCGCCATCCCCTCCAGCATCATAATCTTCCCCCCCATCATCCCCACCATCATCGAAATACTGCTCGGCATTGTAGTCCCCTCCCTCCTCGTCATCCTCATACTCGTCATCCTCTCCACCCCCCAAAGGATCATCATCATCCTCCGCCCTCTTGCCTGTCCCATCCCCTTCCTCCCCCTCCGACACCTCGTGGTCGAAAAGGCCTAGATCATCAGCCTTCTGGTAGCCTGGGATCTGCAGGGACTTGGACTTGGAAGCGGTGCCGGTCGAGGCGGCGGCAGGGTCAAGGGTCGAGTGGAGCTCCTTGGGAAAGAAATTGAGGACTGTTTTTCAGGCAAACGCCCATTAGCCTTATTCAAGAGAAGGGATAGCATGAGGGGGTTTCAGCCTCGTATGCGATCGGTGTGGGAGGTGGCCTTGTTGGGGGCGCCTTACCGTAGGGTCTCCCGTCCAGCTTGGGAATCACACGCTTCTTCTTCGTATACCGCTGACTGTACTTCGGCATGCCTTCGAACGGATTGATGACGGTGCCGGGCTTTGTAATACGAGCGCTATTGCCGAGGACGGTGTAGAGGGGTCCTTCGTGGATGGAGTCGCGAAGGGAGCGGAAGTGGGTGACGGAGCGCTTTTCGTCTGTTGTGAGGGGCTTGGGGGGTTGAGGTTTGTAGGGCTGTATAGTATCAATATCTCTAAGCGGAGGTAGAGGCAGAGTGTGCTCTATAAGGGTTCTCTCTCTCACAGGATATATTGGCGTAGGCTTTGCTTTATCCATCTCCATTTCTGGATCGTAAGGTATATCCACCCCACCAATTCTGTAGACATCCCCTTTGCGAGGACCGGCCCTCGTCCTTTGCCTGGCACCTGGAGCCATTGCCAAGGTTGTGTCGTGCTCTCGTTGACGTTTTAAGATGATGGACCTAAAGTGTTGTGAATATTCTAAGTGTCTGCTTGAAGCAAAAGTGGTTGGAAAGCCAAATGCGGCATTCTTTCACACTATCTGAATGGGCCAAACTCACTTCGAACTGACCCTTAGTGCCATTGTTTGCTCGCTGGGAAAGGTTCTTCGTTCTTGCCTTATGGAGGAGGACCTTGACTCATAGCTTGTCCAGGTAGCTATCGTGTCACCAGCTTGATGCATCGTCGGGCATTTTCATGCAACAGGTTTTGCATGGTAACAGCCTACAATACATCATCACAAAGTCATGGCGATGACTACTACTCTCAAATGGGTGCAACAGCATCTACAGGAGGTGTTGCAGGATCCCTCAAAGATGTTGAATGAGAACATATTGGAACACATTGACCGGCAAGTGTCAGGTTTGCAGTCTCCTCATCCTCTCACATTCGACCATTATGGCATCTGAATGACCCAATCCAGCTCTTCCTTTGCTAACTCCTGCTACAGAAATCATAAATCAATTTCAACGACAAACCCTCCTGAACCAGCTATCTGAACTCCTCCCTACCCTGCAGCAAAATGCGCTCCCAGCTGCCGACCTTGTTGAACGGCTTGTACGCCCAGAGTCTGTCACCTTCGCCCAGATCCTCTCTATCAAGCCTTCCGTCGACTTTGTCGCTGGTCTGACGCCATCTGCGTCTTCATTTAACCTGGCGACCCTCCACCTACTCGAGAAGGCGACTCGCCGTCCGAGTGATATCGAAATCGTTGCTGGAAAGGGCGATGTTGTCAGAGCTCTGGTCAAATTATGGCTAAGTACTGCGGATACAGCTGTTGCAGACAAAGCACATGGCCTACTCGTTGGGCTGCTCTGTGAGGAGGGATTCGAGCACCCAGAGAAGGTATCAATAGCCCAGGTGAACAACCAGAATATCAACGACAAATTGATGTGGAGACGATTCTTTCGAGACAAGAGTATATACGGCTCAATTTTCTCACTATGCAGTCTTCAAACGGTAGGACAAGACGGCCAGCCAAGCAAGAGGTACAAGACAATCGCCCAAAGTCGCCTCCTAGAGCTACTTCTCAAGATCCGTAATGAACCTACGAGAACATCGCAGATTCCCGAGATCGAATCTGAGTATGGCGTGAGCGATGGGGGACTACTTCAATACGCTACACTTCATATGATTGACTATGAAGATGATGAACTCTTGCTGGAGCTTTTCATCGGGTTTTGTTCCAGCTTCGTCAAGTTTGGACCTACCCACGACGATCCTGCAGAGACTTTTGCAATTAACTTCATGAAACAGCACGAGCTACATGAATTCTGCATGTCCTTCTTTTTCAAGGATGATTCCAGCTTATTCATCGAACTTACCTCGGCCGATTATCTCGTTTCTTACTGCTACGCATACCCAAAGGACCTCCTACGCGACAGACAACTGTGCGACAAGATTTTAAATCGAATCACGGGCATGATGCCTTCCTTTCGCATTCAGCCCTCACATGCTAGAGTCAATTGTTTGAACATTCTGAAATATTTCCCAAGAGCTTGGCTTCTTGCTAGACGCGGCGGGACACCTGTATTCATGCTAGCAAAAATTCCTAATGGCAGAGCTTATGATGTCCTAGGAACGATTTTCTCGGGTGGCAAAGGGCAACTTGGGAGAGACGATAAGGCTACCGAAAACCAGAGCGAGTCTGCAGCGGCAAGGGCGCTGTACTTCTTGAACCTAGAAGCTAATCCTGGGTTCTGGGACCAAGTGCTCAAGGCTGCTGACACTATTGCCATCACAGACACAGCTTTGAGTGCTATTCAATTGATTGGTCGTCTGCTCGTGGCAAAGTGGGCTCCTCTTCCATTAGAAGAGTCACCGCCTGGAGCAACATACTCTTTACCGACTGAAAGATGGCTGGCTGAAAAATGTAATCTTGGGCGACCCTTACCTGAAACTGGCGTTGAAGCAATCATGGACAAGAATACCGCAGACAACGTGATTCGGTGGTTCATGACTCGACCGGTACAATTCAGCAACGTTGGAGGAGGCAAAGGCGATATTAAAAATGCTGCATGGAGAGTTGCTGTCGCTAAGTACGATGTGCTGGTCCTGTTTCTCAAGCAACTAGAACAGATGGACGATTCCGACCGCGTCGACGTGCTGGTTGAGGCGATTGGCACGATAGTTGCTCTTGGGCCCCAGGGGGGGCGAAAACCAGATGAAGCTAGAGTGGCAACGATGGAGCGGTGAGTAAGAATCTATGGACGACCATTACACTTCAACTACGCAACCTGGTATCAAACATCCGGTGCCTATCCAGAAGCAGCATCCTAACTAGACAACGGACATTCTGTATAGATTCAATACTGGCTGTAAGCGAAAAAAACGGTACTGAGCTGTTCCGCTATTTTCAACCCTATGGCACGTTGCTCTATACGTCTCGATGCAAAATTCAATGACAGGGCTCATCATTGGTGATGACTAGGCCCCTACGGCCTTGAGATGGACCAATTCGGCCCCGATTGGGGACTTTTCTACTCCTTGGTTCTCAGTTCCAGCTTGAACAGCACGCAAAGTGTAGTTCTAAAGGCAGACTTCGTGTTTGGCGATCACAATATTATTTGTCGAGAAGATTGGCAGCAATGATGGTGGTGGAGCTGGTAGAGCATTAGAGAGAAGATGGAGACGCCGAGAATGGCTGTCTCTTCGCACCAGCTCTCCCCGTGCTAGTGTTTGCATAGATAGCAGAGTAGCTCTATCGTCAAGACGTAGCCCAAGACACACGAGCTCCTTGACAAGTACCATATCGATTGAGCGCTGTTGAATTAGAAGTAGCTTCCTTGTCTTAGCCGTCGGCCATCACGTAGCACCTGCTGTGCACATCTTTCTATCAGAATGTCATGAGCATGCGGTACTTTTGCTCATATCCAGCATTTTCCATGCTGAAGAGTCCATCAATATCATCCCGGTGTCTTGTTCCCCGTCTATTCCCAAAAGACAAGCCCAATCGGTCTTAGCGGACATTACTGTAAACCATTGGTTCTACAATCAACAACAGATATGAGAGATCTTGCCTTCCCTTTCCTCATGCTACCTTGAACGAAGTCCAAGATAAATATAATTTTAGAAACGGTGAAGCTCTATCCCCCTACAGCCGTTCTCAGGAATCATGTAGCAGCACTCAGCACTGTCACCGCCGACCGTCAAAAAGCTCTCAGCTTCAAGTCACCTCACCTCCAGCTTTCATCATAGGCATAACCCTCTCCTCAGGATGTCTCTCCTCTCTACGCACAGATCTTCCGACTCAGGCCTTCAAGTCCACCTCCATCCCCTCGTCCTCCTCACAATCTCCGACTACATGACGCGGCACACCCTCCGCAGGCAGCCAAACCCAATAGTGGGTGCCCTCATCGGCCAGCAGTCCGGGCGATCGATAACACTTGAGCATGCTTTTGAGTGCCAGCTCATATCATCCAGTAATGGGGAATTCCGGCTACATGATGCATGGTTTGCGGATCGATTACAGCAATATAAAGATGTCCACAGCGCCCCAGCTCTGGAGCTTGTAGGCTGGTTTACTACCGCGCCTGTTACTGGTCCAGAAGCCGCCCATGTGCCCATTCACCGGCAGATCATCGATACATATAATGAGACAGCTGTACTACTAGCGTTTCATCCATCGAGTGCTCTCGAGCCCAGGAACGAAGCTGGAAAGCTTCCCTTGACCATCTACGAGAGCGTTCATGAGAGCCCCAGTGATGGAGGCGACAGGGACATGGAAATCGATGGGAAAGAGAAGGATGCCCCGCTCGAACTACGCTTCAAAGAGTTGCCATACTCAGTCGAGACCGGAGAGGCGGAAATGATCAGCGTTGACTTCGTTGCGAGAGGTGGAGGCAACGCAACCGCTGTGGAAGGAACGGCCAAGGCGTCTTTAAAGGGGCAATCTGGCCAGGGATCCCAGGCGGCGGTCGGGCAAATTGATGCGAAAGGCGGTCCTTCGAATAAAGATTCGAAAGCTATGGACGATGCTCCGCTGCTCTCCGCGGAGGACGAAGAACGTACTGGTCCACCTGAGCATATCCACTTTCCTACCCTCTCCGCTGATCTTTAGAACAGTGATTGCCTCCCTCACCGCCCGTGCCAATGCAGTAAAAATGCTTCACACCCGCATTCAGCTCATCAAAGCCTATCTCCTCTCCCTCCCGCCATCATACCTCAACACCCCCTCCACCCCGAATGCTCCCGCACCCACACAATCCGCCCAGAATCCCGAGATCAACCACCCTCTCCTCCGCTCAATCCTCGCCCTCCTCTCCCGCCTCCCTCTCCTTCTCTCAACCGGCAGCCTCTCAACATTCAAACAAGAAACGTTGGCAGAGCAATCAGATGTCGAGCTAGTGTCACTACTGGGGGGGTTGGGGCGGAGCGTGAAGGATGCGAGGGAGCTGGGGAGGAAATTTGGGGTCGTTGAGTCGGCGCGGCGGATGGGGAGAAAGGGGCTTTTTGGAGCTGGCGGACTGGGGATGGGTGAGGGGATGTTGGAGGGGGAAGAGGGGGGGAGCGGTGAGGGGGGGGTTTGGATCGGGTAGACTGGACTTTGCAGAACAATCCATTTGAGCGATGGTGGTGGGGAAGGTGGCTTTGCATCTATGGCTGAGTGTGGAGGCGTGGTTAGCGAGAGGGTCGTTGCATAAGAAAAGAGTGGGACTTATCATCATGGAGGTCCCTTCAGGAAGCAGCCCACACGTCAACATGATGAAATCAAATGGGTTGCGTTGCCATGCCACGCACACCATGCTGCTCGTTGCGGTGCAGTATGGACGGTTTCCGCCGGATAGGGTTGCAGGTGGTATGCGGTATCCACCACTTTGTCCATGTCTCAGTAGGATCAGCAGGTCTGGTGACTATTGGCGAGAAAGCTGGGGAGACGCAGCGTGAGTTGCATATCGAAGCGAATTGGATTAATGCCGCCCAGGTCTTTCTTTCCAGAGTTTGCCGTCTTCACTCGATCTCGCGTTTTTGGTTCATACGAGTAAAAGCTCTGCGAAGATCAATATTCACCTGTCTCCACGGTTTGGAAGGTCAGCCCTCTAATGTCATCATTTCCTAGACATCGTTTCAAGTTAGATGCGAGGAACCTCTCTCCGATCTGTCGTTGATAGGTAGCTACTCATCTTCCGTGGAATAGGACCTACGCATTGTCGTGGAGTCCGAGGAGGGTTGTTTCTTGCACGGACGTCCTCTCGTGTTGGTACCGTGTCCTTACCCTCTGGCCCAGGGTCCTTATACCCAACACGAGCCAGCATATTCTTGGGTCGTGATAGATGTAATATAACTTCTCCGAGATGGCTTTAGTCGTGTTGCCTTATCGGATGTTTCGAACTCGATAGGAGATTTTGGCGTACTATTCGTTACGTTCTCTGCCATTGGCTTCCACCGCATCTCACTATGCTCTCTCCTGCTTCAGTTTTCATTTGTTCTAAAGTGAACAAAGAAGTGAGTTGGCACGTTCCAAACAGTACCGCGTATTTCCACTCTGGGTTGGTTGTTGTCCTTGAAAGGCAGCACCATAGCGAATCTTTAATGATTGCACCAAAATACGTCTCCACCCTAACACCTCGCACCGTTTGAGTCTTTGTGGCTGCTTCAGTTCCAGAGTGAATGACCCTGCCTGCCTACGCAAACGAAAAATTCTTTCAAAGTTGCGTGTCGTGGGTTACGTTGACGATTTCATCGTCTCTTTCATTCCGATGTCGGAGGCCCACCAGAGCTAGTACTGGGAAGAAGACATTGTACCAAAACCACAAAGCTGCTGCTATTCTCGGTATCATGAAGAAGTCCATCATGATTTTTGATACCGACTTTCAAAAAGTTCAAAATTACGAGCGATCCTATGTTGACAGCGTCGTTCAGACACGTCTATGTACTCTAATGTCAATGCGCAACAGAACCTCAAGCAATGTTGAAGAGCACTTGGGGATACAATGTAAAAGAGGAGAGGGTTCGGCACCTTGAGCGCTCCAGATAATCCTGAAATTGACAGGAAATACTACTTGCAACAATCGCTGATGGAGCTCCCAAAAGCCATTTCGACGTTGGATTACGATTGTACCAGGGTCATTTCTAAGCACTTCCTCCGCGCCGGCTTTGTCGTGTCTCCTCGCTTTTGTGAGTAAAATTGGTAGACGCGTCATCCCGAGCTAGGTATCTAGACGAGGTCGGATATCTTCCTTTCTGTCCCGTGACCTGCCGTATTTGAAGCCTGCCTATTTGAACAGCCCGGCTACCTCTGCTAAAATCTCGCCAAAGAATTCTTTGGGCACAAGCACATGATCTACCGGTTTCCTAGTTAATCCGCAAGCCCTGCACAAGGGATTATCGTTGCAGGTACCTCGAAGACTCTGCCTGGTGCGCCGCAATTAATCCATCTGGGGGCAAACCATTTCTCATTGAGAAACAATTTCTTAGCAACTGCGAGCAGGATTTCCTATTTTTTGCTGGTGCTTCCAACACAGAGCAAGCTGGTGTCTCTTGCTGGCTTCGAGGGCGGCAGTCTGGAGGTCGCTGGCTGACGGGCCGGGACGCATTCTGTTGTTGGGACCGCTTGTCAACGAGGGAGGTGGTGTTACTGGGGAGGGTGATTGGGGTCCAGGGTCTGAGCTGGAGGGTAGTGGATCCGTATGCTCCAATGGAAGGCCCGAGAGAGTGGGCGACGGGCGCGATTCAGGCTCTTGAAAATCGATGTTTTGCTGGGAGTTTCTCCCTCCCCACGGCTCCTGACATTTCTCGCTTGATAACTTGGAGGGTAAGCTCGCTGTTGAGACAGTGCCCAAAGAGTGGTATAGTTTTGCTATTGTCTATGTCGATTGCAGTCTTGACATCCACAAATTGTATAGCTTTGCCCTCTCCCTGGTGACCATCAGAAGGTCACCAGCCTTCCTCAGCTTTCTGATTTTAAGTCGTTCTGGGAATTGTGTTCTATCGAGGGTAGGTTGGAATTTGCGTAAGGAATTGAGGATAACGAGTCCTGTGACAACGCTTTTAAGATATGATGGGGACTGTATAATTTCCGAGGTCTTTCTCCGTCCAGAGCTGGGATCCTCCAACATTTCGGTTGGAGGTATGTTGCGCTTGTTGAGTCATTATTGGTTACGATAGGCACGGAAAGCCGATAAGCACTCTCGAATAGTCGAAAGCCATCCTTGGTTCATCAGACGGCTTAGGGTTCTCTACTTTGTCGACTCTGACTGCTCTAGCATTCCATTCGCATAGTCGACCATTGGCTGGCTCTGTGAGCTCATAGACTCCACCTTCAACACCATCTTGGAGGGTAGCATAAAGTAGATAATATCCATGATATCTTTATTCTCGCAGTGCATGTAGAGACCTACCTATTTAATATTATAGTAGCCCGCACCGGGCCAATTCTTCTCGCTTTGAGCAGTGACGAAGAAGGGGAGCACCATCTCGAAATTCTGGTTTGTCCCTTCTGATTGTCCATCTGTCTGAGAGTGATCTGTAGTGCTGGCGACTCAGTCAGTACCAAGCTCTTTGAAAATGGCTTTCCAGAGCTTGGACAGAAACTTAGGATCCTAATCAAAGATGACCGCCCTGGATAATCCCCAGTCAGCCAGAGCAATGGGACGCAGATTCTTCTTGTCTTGCTTGTTCCTTGTACAACAACGAGACTTTGGGTCCATATGAACGGATAGTAGATGAGTATTTGAAATTCTTCTCTACTCTAGGTAGTGCCCTCGACTCAGCCATTCAGCCTTGATGAGTGGCAGCACAAAAGCACCCTTTAGATATTCAGAAGAACGTTGCCTGCCTGAACATGTCCGGATCGATGGTGCCCAAGTTTGTGAGTTGTAGAGTCGTGCAAGGCCACAGAACGTGCCAGGCGCATGTGTATTTCGAACGAAATGACATAGACGACAGGCATGCGCAAACAGATGCAAAGGATTACGGACATATGAATTTTCGACTGTGGCTTTGCAAGGCATCTTCTTTCAGGCATTGGAATTTTTGTTCAAGAAGAACAGGTTGCTTTGGCCAAATGCATTGGAATCTGTGAGACTCGATCAAAAAGATCCGTCCATTTGTATCAAAACCGATCAGAAATCTGAGTGGAGTGATGTGTTGCCTGGTCCTGGATGCGAGTTCCAGGTTGTGTGAGCTATACTGAGCCCGGAACAAGAATTACACTTCCCGATCGAGAGGATAACAATTTCTTAGTGAAGTATGGGAGGAGCAAAGAAGACAAGGTTCGGTCGGCTTGCAGATCCTGGGAGGTTTTCTTCAGATCGCCGTCTTTCAAGAATCCATGCAGAATGGGTGATTCGTTCCAGGGTTGTGTGGTCCCTTCTCGATCATCTTTGCCTGCACTTTTTTGCACTGCCGGCACAAGCTTTATGCGCGGTACCAGTCCGCTGGTGAGTGTTCTGCGATTTTCCCCACGCCTTTACCTTCGTCAGGGAAATGTTTGGGAGCCTTGATGATCACTCGATGCATAGTAGACACCCAGTGAGCATAGCCAAGGAGATCCCTTCATAGGAAGGGAAGCGCGAAGAATTCGCGTGATAAGCTGCGGATGTAAATGTTTGCATCCACTACTGTTTCCGCCACAGAATACTTGGCGTCCAATCCCAAAGAAAGCTTCTGGAGAGTCTATGCAGTTCCCTCTGCCAAACTTCATTAGCTTCCCGTTGAGCGCCAGGTCTGATATGGGATTTCAATCTTGTATCCGGGTGTAAGATTTTGTTGGCAGAATTCTTATTGTGGCGGAGGAGGTTTTTACCGATGGCATGATTGCCGCCTTCGTCGCCGTACAATACCACGCTATTCTTGTGCACCCAGTATCGGAGGTCGCCTTCGAGGTGGGCTGTTGCCGCAGGGCAGCCTATTGGCGAGCGCTTTATCAAAATATCCCCGCTCCCGTTAAATGTACCAGGCCAATGTCGGCAGAGAGTGCGGGTGGGCAGCGAAGTCAAAAGTTTGTGTACCGTGTGGTCGCCCAGAAGGAAACCGGATAAAGGCCAAGTTGTTTCGTTGCTAGTATCGATGTCAAAAAGCCACTTCCAAATCATGGATTCCGCATACGTATGAGTCCATATGCTGAAGTCGGTTCTTTCGTCGCAAAGGTAGAATCGCCCGAGTCTATGACGATGGGGCCAGCTGGCCAATTCGCGGTCAGATCGTCGATATCAAGCAGGTCGACTTCGAAATCTCCGATAGGTGGCAAGAAAGAACCCTGGACTGAGTGCGAGATCCACTTCGTGGTTTTCTAACGAAGTGAATCTACTACAAGTGTGTTTCTCGCATGTAGTGATATCGTCATCAGTACTGTTGATCACAGCTCTTAAGGGTGTCTTTAGCATTGAGAGTGGTGGGCTGCTAGTCACATTAGTCAGGCTAGTCCATGATGAAAAACAAGGACCATGTCAGCAGTTGTTTAATAAGCGACTAACCCTGGTAATCGAGGGAAAGAGGCTTCGGCATTTTGTGTGCCTCGAACTCCGCGCGCAACTTCCAATTGTCATTTATCAGAATTGGTGAGTGCTGTTGTGGTAATGGAAGGCGAAAAGGGAGTCATACAGACACGTAGGGATTGATGTGGGGTGGCAGGAAGGAGAAAAGAGATCAGGAGGACCGATTGCTCGCTCAACAATAGACTTGCTTCCTCATTATACTCGAGTCAGCATTCCACAAAAATGAGAAACACTCAACGTTAACAATCGAAGCCAGAGAATCTACATGGTCAGCTTAAAACTTACCTGATCCAGCAGACAGTCATAGGGAATGCTATGACAGGGGTGACAGGGGCATGGTGACGGAGACATGCTGTCAATGTCATCATCTTCGTTGCTCTGCACCTTTGTCAGCAATGATTCTTGCTATGCTTGACGTTGAAGAAACGCACGTCTTCGATGAGCTCATTGTTTCTGGTCCTGAGTATCTGCTTCTTCTCCCTCTTGGTTCGTTCCTTGGATTGGCTTGCGCATCTTACTCCCAATAGAAGGCGTCCACCTTGAGGCCAAGCGCCGAGAACTGAGCCGAGGTTGGAGAGAAACTCTTTATAACCGCGAAGATAACTGGTCAAGTCCTCTTTTGGAAACTGAGCAGAGCTCGGAGTGCCATGACACGAAGCTTGTACCCTTTGATGTCGAAATACCAAGTATTGATGTATGAGTGACATTCAATTTGCCCTGCACAATCTGTAGGATGCCGGCAACTATACCTTTAATACCTACCAGCTGAACTGTTCCAAAGACCACTCAGTATCTCCATCTCTGGTTCAAATTTGTCTTTGTGTTTGCCTCTGCCGGTGCCTCGCAACTCTCGAAATTGTATGTAAGGCCGCCTTTGCTCAAAGTAAAGGGAAACATCTTAATAGTTTATCGTTCGAGATTCTCTCGCATTTGATGATTATCAATGTATGTGCATCAGTCAACCTACATGCGGCCGCTTGAATAGCCTGGTCATAGGTACATCGGTTGTGATGATGTAAAAGTGGCACATCCTATCTTGACCCATACGGTTAACCCTGCCGCTGCTCTGCAATGCGCTATTGTCGTTCCCGGGCACATCGATGAAAGCCATATCAGAGCAGTCCCTCTGCAGATTGTGCGCGATATGTCCCGTAAAAGGGATCTCGGTAGCTATCTTTTGAGGGAGACTCAAGCACCGAGCATCGCATTCAAGGGTTCCAGCTCTGCCGGAAGATCCCTCTTTTCGTTTTCGGTGTCGTTGCTGCTGCTAGTCCTTCGATGACTAGATATCATCAACAAAGATGGCACCAATTTGAAGTCTTTCAGCATGCCCGCTATAGTTTATGACCTGTGTATTAGCTACAGGGTATAACAAACTCCAGCAATGCCGATAACATGACACGCCAACGCGAGAGATTGATCTTTAATTTAGTAAGCTACGCTGATGTTGTTTCTGTCCGTGTTGCTCTGGGCATGAACGCTGGAACGTTAGTGACATGTGAGTCGTTATTATACCGCAATCCTCATTGATCGTGCTTTTTGATATTGCGGAGCATCCAATTCGTCTTTATAGCCAAGTATGACGACTCGGTCCACGACACGGTGGCGAATGGAAACCCTCGCAAATGGGGATTCCAGACTCGAGGTTGATAATTCTGAGTTGGGTGTGACTGGTACGGAAGGGAGGGCGTGTTTTGAGGGTATGGAAAGAAACCTTGGGGATAGGCACCTTGTTGAGATTGAGGATGCAAGTACTGAGATTGTTGGAAATCGGCAGGGTACATATGTTGGAACTGCCGAGCACCTTGATCCTGGACTTGGGTTTGCGTAGCCGATCTGCGGCTTGGGATGTGATTAATGGGACGTAACGATCCTGTATCTTTTTGATCGCTGATTGACTCTCCAGTGATGTGACTTTCCCTAAGCAAATCGGCAAGAAAAATGAATAGAGAAGTAGCGGTACTATCTGTGTACGCTTTGGCGTGTCCAGTAAACAACGTTAGGCCCATCTCTTCGTCATCGACATCGATGAACTTAGTCCACTCCTGCGCCCAGCTTCGGACAGATAACCGGATGATGATAAGAATATCAGGAACCACACTTAAGCTCGGCCTTACAAGGTCCTCGAGCTCCCATTGACTCTCCATGTGAGCCGCAAGTTCCATACCATAGTAAAGAGGCGGGGGAGGAGCCAAAACGTCCGGCGATCGAGCTGGTACCACAATCTAAGATATAGCCTTGCATTTCTGAGTTCCCGATCCTGTACCTTTCTGCTGGAACAATTCAAGAGTCGGCGCTATTTTGCCATACTCAGTCCAGTACTCTTGGACTTTCTCGGATGCTATTTGTCAAGTGTTATCAAGTTATATGGCGGTTGAAAAGCCGTTTTTATAGTTCTCGAAGATACGCTGTGGGTCAGCGAGCTTCATACTCTGTCGGTGTTCTCTGAGCTCCGCTGTCAATCACGTTCATCGTAGCCGAGTTGTATTCAATATCCATAGGCGAGGCATTTCAAAAATACCTATTCGACCGGATTGCTATGAGACTCGCCAAAGCCGAAGTGGAGCTTCTCTATAAGTTGGGATTGCAAGATATGTTGGAAAAGCAAAACGAGGTAGAAGGAATAAAGGTACTCTTTTGTATCACCATGCGAAATCCTTCCCTTCCGCTTTTCCTGCGCGGATGGTACCTTCTCGGGTATCAATGAGAGTAGTGTTCTTCTCAATTGTAATTGCGAGGTAAGATTAGCTACTCTTGAAAATTGAGATCTCGCCGAGCAGGAGCACAGTGGTCTTACGCGATTCCTCTTCTCAAGGCGCTTTTCTGTCAAAGGTACAAAGCACCACGACGATTTAAATCATGGTGAGTATCACCAATCCAAAATGAGTAGCTTTTCGAACACTGTCTTCGAGGAAAAGCTGGCCTCCTCTCATTGACATTAGTGTCTACCACTCAGGTTATTTATTTGTACAAAGAAAATGTCTAGTTCAAGACGAGTTTTGGGTATTGCACCTTAGGACAGGTGAGATCTAAATTTATGGGGGCTCGAAACAGGTTTTAGAAAACACGATAGCAGGATGAAACGTAGGAAGAAGATGAGAGCTGAGCCCAAGGGCTGATTAGAACTTTACCAGCGATCTCTTAAACAGGCTCGATATCATCCTGCAACTCGCTCTCTCTTCTTTGATTACCCCTCCCATTCCCCGTCTCTTGCTCTTTGGCTCTCTTAGTCTTATCCTCATCATCCTCGGGAGTACCATCGCGGCAAGCCCACGCATCGACATACCGCAGTGTCTCTCGGTGCCACACTCGATTCATGAGTAGCAATCTGATAGGTACTAAAGCAATGATGATGACCGGAAAAACTGGAGCGGCCTTGGTAACGGTGACAATGAAGATGATGACTGTGACGACGATTTGAGTGACGGTGTAGATGTGAATGCCGACGTAGGATTTCGTTGGATCTGGGAGGGTTGGAAGTTCAGAGGGGGGTGTGAGGATGTTAAATGTTCGGTAGAGAATCGGGCTGTTCATCAATGTGGTCAGTGAGTCCGAACTCTGGTGATGAGATGGGGGTAGGATGTGAAGAGGATTACTTCACTGCGAGACTCTGCTCTCCCATAAACATGAAAAGCCCAGCGAGAACGCTCGTTGGCGTCAAGCCAAGAATTCGTTGAAATGGCGGACTAATGAAGACCAGGATGGCTCCAGAATGAAGAAACGCACTCCAGCGCTGCTCGTAGACCCTTTCAACCTCTCTGATCTCGGTCTTTTCATCGCCACCTGTAACGATGGTCACTTCTTCTTTTTCCGCGTGTAGCAGGCTCTCAGAATGTAAAGGTGCTTGCGGCAGCAAACCATTCGCTGGGGGAATTCCTAAAATGCCACACAAAGCGGTAGTCGTACCGAGTAGAGCGACATCCCATGCGTAACCGCCAGGCTTCTCGGTGCCATATCGATCAACTGTACATATGATGCTGCTTACTTCGTGATCAAAGAAAAATAATATCGTAATGATAAAACCAGGTATGATTGCTGCGAGTACCCAGGAAATCGGAAGGTGCCAGAAATGAACCAAAAATGAAGACCGATCGGGACTACTAGGCCTGAAAGACTCCTGGCTCACTTGCAAAGTCTGCCTGTCTAGTCCGGCTAATTCTCCCACATGAGGCATACCAATGAAAATGATAATGCTGATCGCTGCGGCGTACTCAGCCAGTCCCATTCGTAAATATCTATGGAAAAGAGGTTTCCAGCTCTCAGCGGTGGAGAGGAAGATGGCCAGCAGCATGGTGCCAATGGCGCCAATGATGGCGTAGAGAAAAGCTGCAAAGGAGAGTGCGTCATGAGCTCTTTGCAGTTCTTGGACTGCTTTATGGAAGTAGATGATGCTGTTGAGAAGAGAGAAGATTTCGGTGGAGAAGGTCGTCACATAACGCATTGTCCAGTCATGAGCATTGATGATGGCCAGTATATAATGCATCCAGCCTGAATGAATAAGGGACCAGGCCATGAATGGAAGAAATGGTATCTAGAGATTGAATGAACATCATGTGAGCTTGCATGATTTGGATGTCACAACTCACACCAAAGGAAGTCATGCATAGCGTGTAGATATTCTCAGCCAAGACGGAGAAAGGCCCGGTCACGCCCAGAACAGTAAGTGGTTGGACGGAGAACCTAGAATGCAAGGTGAGTGACCAGTTATAATTTCGGTAGCCCAAGTGTGTGAAGCAGCAAGTGTGGATCTATCACACAAAGATTTGTGAAAGTCGAGAAGATGATTTCAGCCTCCGTATTCATACAGTGCATGTGGTTGCATTGTAACAAGCTCTGCGGGTTCGGGATGAAGGTGTTCATTCACCGCATGACAACATGAAGCAACCAGAGATTGGGATGGAGTTTGTAAGAACTCACAAGCTGAAAATGACTCCGCAGAGGCCTGTACTAAACACAACCTCTATGGTCCCCCATGATTTGCCTGTCAGCACATACAAGTCGCTGGCGAACGTGATGCCTGGAAGCAGGTTTGTAAAGAAGACGTAGACAGCGCTCGCGAAGATGAGCTGATTGAAGAGTCTCCAATCGGAGATGTATCGGATGCGGAGATTTTGGTAATCCTGGCGGAGAAGTCGGAATGGAAGAATTGCATGGAAGAACCGCATCTCATTGATTGTATGAAGGCAGAAGAGGGAAGTAAGGAGTTATATTTTGATGTTCAAGGAGGCGAAGGACTCGAAGATTCCCTTGCCCTGAACCAAAGAATTGTTGAGCAGAGGACTCCATGTGTACTTAATTGGAGTGTCATGGCTCCTTGTATGTGCAGGTTCATGTTGCAAGTCATGTCCGATGGAGGAGTGCAAAATAGATGTCCAGTGGTCGAGGGTTGGTGTGGTCGTGTCAAGGGTGCCAATGACGTCCAATTGGTAGAGAATGAAAGTCCTGTGATCAATACCATTTGTCCTTAGCTCAAGCTCTCTCGAATAGGACATACTCAAAGGGGCATTCGAAGCGAGGCCAATCGAGACGGCTGCAAATTTTCACCATCCACCGTACTAAATTGAGGCAACTTCACAGGTCTCGGAGCTGCACGAAGAAAAAAATCTCTGCATTCTTAATCACTACTCACTGGTTTACATCTTGGTGCTACAGCATCTACAACCGCAAACTCTACCACAATTCCCGTTGACACTCCTGCTCTCCTTTCGACCCAAATGCGCCATTCTCCTCCTACAAACCTATTTTGAACAGAATCCACCCCATAGAACGGGCCTCCCAATTCTTCCACCGCCTTTTCCCCACAAGCAGGATCCCAACCTCTACCCATATTTGACGTGCTAGTAGCACCACCGCGCGTATGCGTTGTTCTGTATCAGTCTTCACGTCTCAGGTACGTACCCAGCCCATAGGCAAATTCTATGCCTTACTCTGCAGGCTGGCTGGCGTAAATCCAAACTGACGATTTTTGTACAGGATTACATATCTGGTACGCCCATACGATCGTGTGAGCACTTATAAAATGCTTATATTGTCCATTTGCAGACCACCTCTGGAAGGCTTCGGTAAATTGAAGCACACTCCGTCCCAAACGAATAGCACGACACCACTAGAATGTCTTCCTTGAGTATGTTGTCTCGAAGGTTGATTAAATCATCGCCGGGATTTTTCAAGAAGAACATAAAACCCATGAGAACTGGCAACCAATTGCGTGGCCTCGCCAGTGTTCAAGAGAACACTCCACGCCAAATACCACAACCCACGGTCAGGCGAACACCCGTCTCACACGACACTGCCAATTTCACCATTCGGGTAAGACCAATGTCCGTGTTCTACAATCAATATCTCCTACAATGAGCCTACCCTACCATGAGCCTGTCTGACATACTTACAGGATGGCCCGGTCTTCAATGGACGTTCCTTCGGCGCCAAATCCAACATCTCAGGCGAGGCTGTCTTCACGACCTCCCTCGTCGGCTATCCCGAGTCACTCACAGACCCTTCCTACCGCGGCCAAATTCTCGTCTTCACACAGCCCCTCATTGGAAACTACGGCGTCCCATCCTCCGCCCGCGACGAGAGCGGCCTCCTGCGCTACTTCGAATCTCCCAACATCCAAGCCGTCGGCGTCGTCGTAGCAGACGTAGCAGAAAAATACTCCCACTGGACCGCAGTCGAAAGCCTTAGCGAGTGGTGCGCCCGCGAAGGCGTCCCTGCCATTTCTGGTGTGGACACTCGAGCTATCGTTACCCACCTCCGCGAACAAGGTTCCTCTTTGGCAAGGATCACAGTTGGGGAGGAATACGATGCCGACCAGGACGAGGCCTTTGTCGACCCCGAGCAGATCAACCTCGTTAGAAAGGTCAGCACCAAAGCTCCCTTCCACGTCAGCTCCTCAGGCGACCTCCACGTCGCCGTGATAGACTGCGGTGTGAAAGAAAATATCCTCCGCTCCCTCGTCGGCCGCGGCGCATCGGTGACATGTTTCCCATTCGACTACCCCATCCAAAAAGTGGCCCACCATTTCGACGGCATCTTCATCTCCAACGGCCCAGGCGACCCCACCCACTGCCAAGACACCATCCACTCCCTCCGCGCATTGATGTCCTGCTCGCAAATCCCAATCATGGGCATCTGCCTCGGACACCAACTAGTCGCACTAGCCGCGGGGGCAAAGACCATCAAACTGAAATACGGCAACCGTGCACACAACATCCCCGCGCTGGATCTCACAACGGGGCGGTGCCACATCACATCGCAGAACCACGGCTACGCCGTCGACGCCTCGACCCTGAACCGAGATTGGAAAGAATACTTTGTCAACCTCAACGACGGCAGCAACGAGGGCATCATCCACGCGTCCCGACCCATTTTCGGCACGCAGTTCCATCCCGAAGCGCGTGGCGGCCCGTTGGACTCGAGCTACCTCTTCGACAACTACTTGGAGAGTGTGGCGAGGTACAAGAGCAACCAGGGCAGGTTGAGGGGCGGCAGGGGGGGGAGGCCCAGTCCGCTGCTTGTGGATTTGCTGGCGAAAGAGCGAGTGGGCGTTGTGCCTACGTTGGGGATGGAGAATATGGCTCGTGCGGAGCAGGAGGACGCGGGGAGGGCGGCGGCGGCTGCTTGAGTTGGGGTGGATGGTTGATGGTTGAAAATGTAGGGGGTACAGGAAATGGTGCTGTCTCTTTTACTTAAATTGGTTGGGAGAGGGGATGTGCCTACTTGAGTCTCGGGTCGATGGTGGATGGTCGAAAATCCAGGGATTACACAAAACAGGCACGTCTCTTCTACAACATCGAATCTGTCAAAAGAGATTGATCTCGCTTCAGGATAAAATAGTTCAAGACCTTTCAAATACAGTCTCATACCAGTCAACCTTTAACAGTCTCTCGCTCCACACTTAACCCGCTCCCTCATTTACCTAACCTCATCATCCCTCCTCCTCCAACGAAGGCTCACTCTCAAGCGCACCAAAACCAATCATCCGATCAAATTACCCACATCATCTCCCTTCCTTCCGAAACTCCCAAATCTTCCCCCCTCCCCCATTATGCACGCTACCCTTCCCAACCCATCATAATCCACCCCCCTTCCCGGAGGAGTATTTTGATGGGAGGGGAACTGGAGAGGGGGAGCGGGACGGGGGGATTCGGGCGCTCGGGCTGGGAGTGTGAGGGGGAGGGATGAGGAGTAGGAGGAGGAGGAGGGAGGGGGTGGGTATGTGAGTGGTAAGCGGGGTGGGGGGGGAGGAGACGAAGTGGAGCAAGTGAGCCTACGTATTTAAGACAAGGTAAGGTAGGGAGTAAAGGGAGAAGTTTGGATAGACCAATCGGACGCGTTGGGGTGCTTGAAGATGGAGGGAGCTATACCGTTTGGGGTGTTTTTTTGTATATCGTTGAAATACACGAGGTTTGTAGGCTTATTGTCTTATCGATTGGTGCGGCGAGAATGATAGCAGCGAGGGGATGGATGGGTATTCACAAAGAAGGGTTGGGCGGGAGGAGCGAGGGGAGGGAACGGGACTACGCATTAAGATAATTTAGGCTGGAGAGAAGACGTATGTGTGCCGGTAGCGATGAGGGAAGCAAGTGAGGAGAAGTGGGGTGTCCGAAGGATTTCCGAAGGATTTTATGTGTGCAGACTGATAATGCTATGCTACGCTCAACCAATGCTGCACGTGGAATATTAACCCAGGCCAGGAGATCTCAGGCTTGAAAGTGGGGTGTGCAAAGGATTCCATGTGTGAAAAGTGATGATGCTATGCTATGCTCAACAAATGCTGCAGATGGCGCGCAGTGACGCTTTCCCAGGCTCAATTCAATACTATTACTTGATCTCCATATGCACCAGATAGCGCAGTCGAATCTGGTTTGTGTTGTACACGACGTATTCCTACGCGATGTCAGTGCTGATCAAGCGGTATATGTGCTCCGGAAGCATACGTTGTATCTAAGTTTCCCACCCTCCTCCGATCGAGCGAGTCCCTGGCTTCCATCGGGCTGCCATGTGTCAGTGTAGGCTCTACTTTTGTCAGGGAATAAGTTAGCTGTACCATCCATACTCCGGCGAGGCTTTGTTGAGCGCAGGCTGCATCTTTCCACGCAGCAGGAACCCCCTTTCCTTTTGCCCAAGTGGAGATATGTCCCCGTGCTTTTGCGTGGACGCCAGCATTTCCATCCCAGTCCTCCGGTTCATACTTGTCGCGGCCCAACTCTGCTTCACATAAAAGAAGTAGACCCATGTTCTTTGACTTGCGCCGGCGGCAATATTGGGCGGACTTGGTGGAAGCGTCGGCCTGGCGTACATTTAGTATGTCCTACAACGTGTTGATATGAGTGTGCGACTCACAAGATATATGCCCTGATCGAACGCAGCACCTTTGTGGCAGACTCCTGGGTGAGCAATACGAAGGCCTTCCGATAGGATTCCAGGGTAGTTGCTACAGCCTGAGCCGTGCCATAGAAGTCGCCGATCACTGTTCGAATTCCTGGGATGTTTGAAGAAGCGCTCGGCCTCCCCTTCCCTTTCGATACGAAAGATCTCATGCATTTTGTACTCCGTATGGTGTGATGGCCCCCGGGTTTTGACGAGGTACTCATTGATTGTAGCAAACTCTTGCGATTGCATATCAACTGAACGAGACATTAATTGACGCAAAACAGCTTGATGAGCAGCGGGTGAAGTAAACTTACGAGGAGTCATCTTTTTCAGATTCAGACTGTAGTGTAGAAGAGCCAAGTTCCCAAGCGGTACGGCTGCTCCAACTCCACCAGAAACCGTCGCCATCATTCTATTTGCAGCAGCCATTATATATTAAGAATTGAGCGTGCTGGCCACTTCATCCAGAGTCTTCATGTTGTTGATGACACTTGGCTTTTTCCGTCCAACATTCTGTGGAACGAGGGTGTTGAAGGAATCGGTAATAGTCTCCATTACCACTAATTCGTTGACAGCAAGGGGTGTACTACCTGTCAGTAATTGCCGTAGAGCACTCAGCTTTGCAAGGGCTTCTTGGTAGACATGTTTGTTCAAATGCTCCAGTGGCAGCCTTTGAATATCATGCTTGATGCCATTGATTGCCACGCTGAAGTATGTGTTGTTGAAAATGAGTGCCATCAATCTCAAGACTGCTCGAGAATCATTGTGTGTTATCTTTTTCCAGGTCCTGCAGACTAAAATATCGTCTTGTTCGGTATCGTTATTCTCATATATGCGTTCCAAGAAGGTGTATCTGTCCTCTTTTGGTGTGTCCCATCGACAGGACCAGGTAAGCCCAGTGTGGCCTTGAAACTTCTTGCTGAAAACGGCCAGGGCCTCATCGAGACCACCATCCCCGAGGAACAGGGCTTTTCCATTTCCGTTTCTACCTCCTCGTATCCAAGTCTCGTAAACAGTACCCGAAATGTGGACGAGCTGCATTTTGACGAATTTATTGGTATTCTTGCTGGCGTTCGAATGGCTGAGGAAGGCATCGTAAATGGTCCGTTCTTGATCAATGTAGACGCATGAGTTCTCCAGATCACCTCCCATTTTGAGAAATTTGTCTGCGAACACCTTATCGGCTGGAACAATTACTTCTGCTGCGGCATTTTGACTGCCTTTGCGTTTCTTCTGTTGTTGTTGCTCCCAATCAGCAGCACTCTCTCCGGGGTTGGTACCGTTGGGACTGGGGCTGCGAGCTCGTTTCTGCTCCATCCTGTTCTTGAAGATGATGTCCGCTTGCTACTTGAATGACTTGTTAGCAGCTGTCAAACCCATCACAGCAATGTCATTTTTGGGGATACTGGAGCTGCTTACCCGCTCGGATCAGGCTCTCAGTCTATTAGACTGTTGTCTATGGCTGGCGTGTTAGGCTTGGAAAATATTTCGAGCAAGGCAAAGGCCCCTGCTGACACTAGCACTGAGATGCTAGTATCAACGGCCGTGTTGCTTTGTGTCGGTCAAGTAGTAAAGGGGCGTTGATCTAGGTAGATGCAGGCCAGCGCTGTGAGCAGTATGGAGATGCTTTCGCTTGTGAGTAGCTCTGGAAGGTACGAGGGTCTGCGGTTAGAGAGAGGTGCTGTAGGATGGAGTAGTGATGGAGAGAAGGAAAGGTGATGTTAGAGGTAGGTTCACAACACGAAAGCTGAGCGAGCTCTGTGAGTCGGGGTGCGTTGAACCACAAGACCAAGCCTGTAGAGATCGGAGCTGAACAAAGGGAGAAACACTGTCATTCGACAAGTGGGTTCGATTCTGGTGGATAAACTCACTCGAGAACCACGGTGTTGTCTGCTCCGCGAGCCACACAGGGGTCCGGTGGTGACAGACCGTCCGCGAGAAGCCTTGAGATGTGAGGACTCAGCCACGCTGCGATTTGACACCCTCAAGGAGCCGTAGAATGATGTGAGTGGTAGAAGCAAAGGTAGTTTATCTTCACAGGGAAATCAATGTGCCATGCAAAGCAAAGAAGGTAGTGGTGTTGGCCAGGAAAGACTAAGCGCAGAGCAGAAGAAAATGGAGAGCACAATGTTGATATTGGTCCCGAGCAAGTTTCTCCGTGCAAACTACACGGCCCTCTTCGCTTCATCACTCGCTTCGTGAAGTAAAGAAGGTATCGTCTAGTCGTAGCAAATCTGAGACAGCGTGGACTTGTTCATCAGCAGCAGAACCTACGAGAACTCTTCCACCTTCACCGCCTCCTGGTTGTCCTCATGCTCCTTTTGCGTAACTTCTCGCAAGTGAGGAGGATGCACAACTTCCAATGGCGTCCCTGGCATGGAATGGAAATCGTCGTTATCGTTGCTAACAATTCTTTCGGGGTGGTGATTCTCCTTCTCTGCAGTTGCAGCCAAGCCACTGGTCGCCTCGTTGTCGTTCATGGTAATGGGAGTCTCAGCTGGTGTACCCCGGGAGTAGTCCGATCCGCTCATGGAGACTTCGTCAAAGCCGTCTCTCCTTGGTGAAAGGCGCTCTGGGTCATGGGCTGGTGACAGATGAATCTGTTCGAGCTTCTCTTCCAACGCATCCTGGGGCTCCACGGGCTGATGGTCTGCTTCTTCTAGATCATGGTCCACCCCTACGGCAGGAGCTATGTCGATGCCCAAGCCAGGGCCTGGGTGCTCGTTACTCAAAGGGCTAGCAGGAGAAGTTACTGTTGTACCTGCTGAGCTTCTATACGGGCTCCTCGGGGGAAGCGCTGGTGGTACTCTCTTCGGTATTGTCACCAATTTAGCTTTCGATATCACCGGTGCCTCGTGTACCTTCTCTGGATCATGGTCGTGGCCAGAATCGCCGTCATCAACATCCTCCGCCAGGTTTTCTGAAGTCTTCTTGACTGGACTTTGGGCTCCGGAGCCCCTGGGCGAGCTGGTAGGTCGAGGTGAGTCCAGAGCGATCTCTGTCTGTGTGCCACGGTCTGTGCTAGCGATGCTTAGCCGGCTGCTGCTATCTCTCTTGGAGTGTCTCTTGGCTGTGGAATTCTGGCGAGCAAACGTACTGAAGATGGGACTAGAGGGTGCTGGCTTGTACTCGAATGCTTCACTGCTGGGCCGACTCTTTGTTCCAGCCTCCCGGATCACCATGCCTTCATGCTCTAAGGCGTGGACGCCGAACGGGTCCGGATCGTCTTCGGGAGGAGGGAGGCCAAAGCCTATAGATTTCTCCTCTGAAAGCTGATAATCACCCGGAGTGGGTTCCACGGAGGGCAATGCGCTTTCATCAACCATGTCTCCTTGAGCGGCCTTGATGGTGGCCATGAGACCCTTGAGTTCGTAAGGGGGATGTCTGGCCTTCCCAGCAAGGATATCCGCGACCCCGATCCGCTCTCCATAGAACCGCTCATTCTCGTCGCTCCTTTCAATGATGACCGTGCCGTCAACTTGAACACCGGCATAGAAGCCTCTGCTCTTGAGATAATTGAACACAGGGGCCTGACGTTTATGAAGCTCCGTCTCGAGAACGCCACCCATCCCGACTGGACCTGCCACAGCGCTGATCTCGCCTCCTAACGTACACCTTATTTTTGTGAAAGCCTCCAATGCCTTTTCCGAATTGATCACGACGACGCAGTCATATATATCAACACCGACGAGGAAGCCCAAGCCAGCTGTGTGAAGGAGAATCCCAGAGGGCGGAGACCATTCTCCATTAGCCATCCTCGCGACCAGAATACCGCTCCCTCCCGCACCGCTCATCCACAGGCCCGTCCTCATGGTGGTGAAGATGGCCAGCCCTTTGGCATTCTTGATGACCTGTGTCGGGATCTTCTTGATGACTCTTTGCTTCCCCTTGGGTTTCTCACCACCGACAAGGTGGGACTCGGTCTCCTCGACGTAGAAGCCATCCTTGCAGAAACTCCGCAGAATTCGGGCAGCCTTGTCGGATTCCTTGTCGAGGGTGGTAGGCCAAAAGGCTTCCGAGCCAAGTTTGTTAGAGAGTTTATTGACTGGTGCTCCAAGCTTGTCAACCACGTGCCATACCGCGTCGAAGCCTTGCTTGGAGGAAGTTTTGGTCTGGGACCATGATGGGAGCTGAAGGGGCATACTCTCGGCTGTCGGCGGAAAGCTGTTGTCTCTTAAGCAGCTCTGTGTTTTTATTTTACATGTTGCAGCTCAAAGGTACACGAGGGAGGAGGAAAGTAAGGAAAGCATGAAGGAAGGTCTCTGGCTACCTTCAAGAGACATGAAGGGTGAAGAGGGAATGTGATGTTGTTTGGGGGAAGAGTGTTCGGGCTGACGACTGCTCGACTGCACTTGCCCGTCGAGCACTCTCGGTCTTTTGTTTCGCCGCGGTATCGCCGAAGTATTTCCAGACGTTGCGGGGCTCAATGCTGTCCCAGTGCAAGAAAAGGGGCATTGGAATGGACTGGTAGGAGTTGTACGTTAAAGCAAGGATGCAAGCTGCGAGAAACAGCATTGTAGTAAAACAAACTCCCTGGATTTCACATGGACAAAGCTCCCTGCTATAGACACCCTGCCTTCCCCGTTCCAAACCAACAGTTCCCCAAGATTTTGTAAGGAATTATAGATCCCAAGAACGCTAAACGACAGATATAGACAGAGAGGGTGTAGATCCAATGCAAGCTACCGCATCCAAGCAGTCAAGAAGTCCAGGAACGTCGCCGAAGGAAAGGCCGCTAGTTAACGAGACGGTTCAGAAAAAGGCAAAGGAGGACAAATACAAAGTTTGCATGATCGCTCAAACAGGAACAGCAGCTCTTTCACACCCCATATCCCCATTCTTGCTGCCACCAAACAGCTTCCCCACCCTGCCCTTCAGGCCCCCTTTCCTCTCCCACCCGGTTTCGGTCCTCCGGGGCGGCATTTCCAACATGACGTTCGGATTCGACCCCACAGTCGCCACTTTGCTGACTTCGCTAGAGTTGATGGTGGCAGGAGTAGACCCGTGTGCCGGGACACCAGTGTTCACATCCATTGGCCGAGGATAGACGCCCTGTGCAAGCTCTTGGTGATAACTGGGCCCGCGGATGACGAGAGGAGGCGGTTGGTGGGGTACGTTTTTCTTGCGTGAGGTGCCTGTAGAGGCCGAGCCGCGGCGGGGTCGCTGCTTGGGGAGTGCGGAGGTAGATGTGGAGGTGGCTAGCACATGTGGTTTTTGTGCTGGAGCCGGTGAGATGGGCACAGGTGATTGGTGAGGCAGTGGGGCTGAGCTAGGTTGTATTGGTGATTCGAAAGGGTTCGTGTGGGGCGAATACTCGAGGTAGGGTGATGATTCACCTTCAGAATGGAACGCCGGAGCGGAGGGACTAGGTTTGGGAAGGGTGGCCGTGTACGATGTCTCTGGAGGGAGGAACGGTTGTGGTTCCGAGATCTGGCTCTTCTTCACTTTCTTTCCCTTCCGGCCACTCTTCATGAGCTGCCCAATATGCGTCTTCGTTTCTTTATACGAGTCTAGCCCTGGCAGCGCGGGCAGCGGCCGGTTGAGGTTGGGTTCGCCGTTCTTTCGATGTGATTTCGCCTCTTTGTCTTCTGGGCGTCCACTGCGGAACGATGCCCAGCTGCCTTTGCGCCTGAGGCCTGGTCTTCTCCACCAGTCGCTGCTGCTGCGACGGCTCATGCTGCTGCTGCGGCTTTCTGGCCTTGAGAAGCCCATAGCAGAGGATCGGCCCGAGCGACCAGTGTAGTTTGAATTGAGACTGGTTGTGCTGCCCGCATTGCGAATGTAGTTGCTTATTCCACTGGCAATGCTCCCTGCTCGACTCCCTGGGCGGTCGTCGTCCGACCCCCCGCCGCTGGTCTTGCGAGAGAAGCGAGAGAACCTCGATGTGCGTTTTCCATTTCGAGAGGCACGTCCGCTGCTGATGTATTCGTCGGCACGACGGCGAGCCAGCTCTCGGATCCAGGCCTCAGTGTCTTCCTTGTCCCGGTAGGACTCATCCGAAGGCATTCGGTTACGCGACATTCTTCCATCCATACTGGGAGTCAAAGCAGCAGAGGTCATCCCGGTCGATGCAGCTTGGTGAACAGCGTGATAGTCAGAGTTTGACCTCGAGGTTGAGCCACTGGACGCTCCCGAAGTAGCATCGTAATCGATGCATGCCGCGGCTGAAGTCTTTGGCCGGATGTGCATGCTATCACGTATGTGTTTTAATTCTTCTACCTCGTTCGACCTGCCCTTCAAGCTCTTCTGCACGATGGTTGCATGCACAGGAGGTAAAGGTTCGATGCTGGCGCCCAATATCTCTGGAGGTTTCCTTCGGCCATTCTGTACACCAACAGTCGGCGCTGGATGCTTTGGGTTATTCTGGGCTGGTGGTGGTGGATTTTTCGAGGTGGCATCGATGGCCTCTTGACGACGGCGCCGGAGAGAGTATCGTGATGGTTGGTCTTTTCGAGGTTGGTCTTTCTTTGCATTGATTTCGTGCTCTTTGGCTGTTCGTGCCTCCGCCTCGGCAGCCTTTGCCTGCGCCGCACGCACACTGTTCAAATACTTGGCCTTCCGCTCAGCCTCATACCTCCTCAAGGCATCTTGATCGTCTTCATCTTCGTCTGGGTCCGGAGGATTCGTCATGCTGACGAGGTGTGCACATGCTTGGCGAAGGTCGAGAGAAAGCTGGGGATGGAGACTGGGACGTTCCATGGCGGAGGGAGTGGGGCTGTAGAGAGGGGAGTCTGAATCGCAGTCTTCTGCCATCTCTTCTGCGGCCGGTACGGTTGTTTTCTGGCCAATGTCAGCCACTTAGCTCTGCGTTGTCCTTTGAGAGATCCTCCACCCTCTCTCCTGACGTCTCAGGTTGTCCAGAAAGGAAAAGGCGGGGCAGGGGTGTTGATGACACTCACCAGGCGTAAGGAAGAGGAGACCTTTCGCTTGACCGAGCGAGAGAGGCCCATTGTTAATGGTGAAAATATGCAGTCAGCGCACACGGCGTGCTTGCAGTCGAGATATGATTAAGGAAGGATTTTGCATCGGAGGTGCAGAAACAGCTGTGCCTCGAATGTTTGGCCGCAGAGATTCGAGGAGGGCGGAACAGCAGGCACATCAAACGTGCCTTGTTGCTTGCAATGTATTCAATCAGATCTTTCTGAGTCTGACCCAGATCGTAGGTTGGTGTGAGTATTTAACGAATGATGAAGATGATGGTAGCAGGAAACAAGGAAGGGAATTATAATGTGGGAGATGTTGGGGGTATGTCAGTGTGAGCTGGGTGTTCGAGACACAGACTGGGTACCTAATTCATTGGTAGATCGAGGCAAGTAATGTGACTAACTAATGTACCTATCTACCAAAAGGTATGAAGGGTCACAGGCCCAACACACAGGCCAGAAAGACACCCAAGCGTGCAGGAGAGGAAGGGGAGTGGATGGGGGAGCACGCACTGTGGGGGACCAATGATGGCCAGATCTCCAACCGTGTCTCTCAATCCTTCATGGTCTTTCCTCTTCCTCCTTAGAGTCTAGAAGATATCTAGTAAATTAGTTAGTTAAGCTACACTGTTTCCAACTCGCGAATCCTTTTCCTGACTTGCTGTCGCCAATCAAGCCCCCGCCCCACATCTCGCGCCTCGAGCCCCAAATATACCCCAAACAAGGCAAGCCGTGCGCATACAACATCATGAAGCTAACGCCAATGAGCAGAATTAGGGACCATTGCACCCTGCTGCCCCCCTCCTACCGTGCTAAACCCCCTGCATTCCCTACCGGGAATCATGTCAAACACCGCATCGGCCTGCCATTGGGCCTTGCCACCCACCACTTTACTACTGTCATCGTTGGTGCCAATCTTCCAGAGTAGGGTAGGGACCAAGATCGCTCATCGCACATGCTTCCGTTCCGTTTCGCACCCAAGCAAAAAGTACGTAAGACAGTTGAAATGGATAAATATAGCATCACCTCCTGTGTCAGCTTCCCCGCAGAGTCCACCGCAGTAAGACATCATTCAATTATCATTGGGAAAATTCATGAGCCGCTAACGTGACAACAGGCCTTGTGCTTTCTATGTCGTCCATGAGAAGTGACTTTGATGATTGATCGCATTTCAAAAGTCGCTAGATAAATTGGAGTACCTCAGGTAGCTGTCTGGCACAAGTGCGAAATAATCTTCCTCATACCCGACGTAGCAGGCCAGATGGTGCTCCCTGCGCCCACGCGCCATGCGCAACGACCACTCCACCTGCTCCAGTCGGATCATACCTAGACTTCGCTCAAACACCCGTGCAATGCATCTATCCACTCATGCGCCATCGCTCCTGTCCATGCTCTGTTAGTACAATGGCTTCCATCACGTCGTGCCCACATCATCTGCGTGGTCGCTTGCTGTCCCCCATGCCTTCATCACCACCTCTGCCGCGCTTCCTTATGCTGCCATTCCCATCCCTCCGATCCCGATCATCTCCCCGTCTCTCCCCACCATTCTTCCGGTCCTGACCCCACTCCTGACCATCCCTCCGATCCATCTCCCCCCAATCTCGAGACGTGGGCTCATCCCGCCCCATTCTCCTGAGCGGAGGGCCTCCTCTCAAATCTCGCTCAAGAGGTGGGCCTCGAATATCTCGCTCTGGTCCAGAGCCGCCAACGCGCATGTTCGCGGGAGCCCCATCGTTCCTGAACCGTTCTCGCGGGTCTTCCCTCGGCAGGCCTCTCGCATCATCGCGCACGCGCATCGAGGAATCCGATGATCTGTCTTTTCCAGGTGACCGGCTTCGATGCCGACCCGATCGTCGTTCTGCATCTCTACCCTCCTCCCATGTTGGCCCATGTCTTCCGCCACGACCATGACCTGCGTCTCCGTCCATCTGCCGCGTCGGTGTTGGTCTGCCTCCATTTCCAGGAAATAGGTCGCCAAGGTGAGATGGCTCTTGTCGTGGCAAATTCGGCGTTGGTGGGCCAGACGTAGAAGGCGAAGCCATGGGCCGACCCCCTCTGCCACGTATGCTAGCGCCCTGCCCAGCTCTCGGAGGGGCTTCCGGCGTATTTGCTTGCTGAAGAACATTCTGGATGTTGGAGAAGCGTTTGTCGCTTCGATTCCGTTCGTTGCCGAAAGAGGGTCCTGTTGGTGGTCCACGATGGGTTGGAGATGGACCAACAGGACTGGTGTCCTGGTTGTTGGGCCCGCGTGGGACGAGTGGCGGTACTGTTACTGGTGGTGGGGCCTGTCTGGGCCCACGAATGGGCTCTCCCATGTTTGATGGTGCACTATCTGCACCTGGAGCCCCAGTACCTTGGATAGCCTTCAAGCGATCTGGATGAATGCCAGCAGTCTCGCCGCTTTGGGTTGCAGGTGCCTGAGGTGTCGCAGAAGATGGCGAGCTCAGGGGCCCATTCCCCGAAGCGCCTCGTACTGATGTTCCGCTTCTTGTCTGCCTATCTATCGCAGCTGATGGTGAGATTGGACCCTGTGATAGAGGCGGTGGCTCTGTGATGATCTGCGGCTGTGGCACGCTAACATTTCGACCAACACGGGCCGGAGGTTGACTGTTACCATTTAGCAATCGGGGGCCAGATGGTATATCATTCCGTGCATTGAGTCGACCATACGATTCGGATTGTCGCCCTCCATGACTGGGGCTTTGCTTTAGTCGTCCATGATCTGGATTGGAAGGAGTCGCTGGAGGAGCTGAAGGCCTCATTGACTCTCGGAAACGATCGTTCGGATGCAACGACCCAGCCGCAGCAGGACGCTCTGTTCGAGGTCCGGTAGGAGCATGCGATTCATCATAGCGAGAGGTCAAACGGTCGTCTATGGGCCGACGGCTATTCTCAGGCGGAAGACGCTCATTGCGACGGCCTTCATATGGCGGCATGCGATCATCAGATCGTGCTGGAGACTGTCCCCGAGAGCTTCGCCCTGAGCCAGGATATTGACCTTGCCGAGAGGCTTCCGGATGTCGATCAGAGGTTGGTAGTATTTGCGTTACTGCAGCTCTATCGGGGTGTTGCGAGACTGTAGATCGCGGTGGGGGCATTGTGAGATCGTTTCCCTGAAGTCTACCAGAGCTGAAATCCCTCCGAGCTTGGTCCTGGTCAGGTAGTGGTCTGCCATTGGGTAGGCGTCCATTGCGATTTTCACGTGCATAATGTTCTGCGTCTCTTTGAGAAGGCCCACCGAGACGGTCATTCTGACCAAAATTTAGGGACGTAGTGCTATCCCCAGCCCAACGTAGCTCTCTGTGATCTCTCAAACCATCATGAGACCTCTCTCCATCTCGCTCAAGGCTACGGGGCGGCAGTCCCGCCGCCGAACGCTCTGTAGCCCTCTCGCGGTGAAGCTCTCTTGCTGCGTCGGGATTGGCACGTTCAAGGAAACGCAAATCTCTCGGATGCTCAAGCGGTAAACGATCATTGGGTTTTGGCGGAATACGCGGATCTGCCCGTCCAGGTTGTGGAGCATCAGGCCGGCTCGGGAGGCTGTGCTGTGCTTGGCCATTCACTGAGTTCGAAGACGTGCTCCGATTGATGTCTGGCTTCGGTGGCACTGAAGGATGCTGTAATGAGCGACTTGTTGGCCCATCTACTATCGAAATAGGCTCTACTTTGGGCTCGAGAGTACTCCTCGAAAAAGGTGGGCCGGGGATCTTCGGTACCTGGTCTGATGCATGAACGCGATCCTCTTTTTCTGTAGCTTGAGGTGCTCTTAAGGACTGTTCCGATGCTTCTGTTTGGGGAAGGTCCTCCACGGTAGACCCGGTGCTGGGCTTGGTAGACTCTGTTGCGTCGCCACTGGCATTTGCTTTAGCACCAGCATCTACCATCTGAACATCCTCGATCTCTCCATCTTCGGCATCAACCTTCCCAGTGGTAGGTTTAACGGCCTTTACAATACCATTGACACTGCACTAGCATTAGCAGGTACAACAAAGATAGTCTATTTTTGTTGTCGCTTACTTCAGTTGAGGGCTTGGTTGGAACTCCGGGGCCTTAGGATTCAGAGACTTTGTCGCATCGGTGATGGGCTGTGGAGTGCTTGGTCTCGCTGATGTAGCCAGCGCTCCATTATTGGCTCCTCCTCCGTTCTGGATAACGTCAGAAACCAGCTCTAGGCCACAAACACTTTGACTGCTTACTATACTGAAGGCTTGTGGGAGCATCCAATCCTTCTCAAGCTTCTTCAAAGCACCAAGCAACGAAGCTGCCGCAATTTTCAAGTCTCCTCTGGACTCTGTTTTGCTCAGCTCGGTAATGGCAGTAACCTGGTTGAAGCCCATCCAGTTCACAACAGGAAAATAATGATAGACGTTATTGAGTATATTGATCGCATTTCGGATGTGCATGTACTCTCCACTGCTGTAACACGACTTCAGGGCACCATTAAGGCTTCGGTGCCATTTGAGTAGGATCCTTCGAAAGTCTTCATAATCAAGAAATGTGTCCGAATCGTTTTCGGATGCCACTTTCTTGCAGAAACCAGGGAGATCCTTCTTTGGGCCAAATGCCTCTCTTTCGTACAACGCCTTGTCTGCGTGCCATCGGCTCAGATCTCGAAGTACTTCGTTTAGAAAACGGCCGAAGTTTTCCGCCTCCTTTGCGGTGCATAGGAAGATCATTGAGGTCAGATTCCCCTCATTGAAGAACTGATCGTAGACGCCAATAGTGCTGAAATTCGGTGTACCTGAAACATGAAGATACTTAAGCATCTTGAAGGCAAAGTAAGCATCCACAGATGACATAACAAGGCGGGGAAAGAAGCAGTGCTCAAGAAGGGCGACATTCAATTGGTTGAGCTTCAATGAAGAGCCGTCGAACCAGTGTTTGTTTTCTTTCGAGAGGCGCGATCTCTTCTTCCCAAAACCTTGGACTCGTTTGCTTAATTCCTCTTGCAAGCGTTCCGCCAAGTTGCTCAAGGCCTTTTTCTCCTTGTCCCTCTTCTGTGTTCCTGCAATACTTATGTCAGACCGGTCGTTACTGACGATAGCAAGCTTTCTGTTCTGGCGATTGATCTCGTCGCTGTAGCTATCTGTTGGCATGATGATGTCTGGAAGCGACAATTGCCAGAAAGTCACATAGAAGGATGGATTCAAAACCGACCAGGTCTTTGGTGGAAGAATCGCTTGAATGGACTCCATGATGTCGCGGAGAACTGGATGCCATGGCTCGTTCGCAGGTCCTGTTTTGGCGACAGCATCTTCACTTGCAAGTCGCGCAGCATGTTCGTCGCTATTGGTATTCTCGATGTCGTTGCTGTGAGGCGCGGAGGGCTTCTCTACTGGCGCCTCAGATACTTCCATATTGTCCTCGGAGGGAGCTTTGCTTTGTTGAGTTCCTCCTTCTTGGTTCGAGGATTCTTTGGTACCTTTGACAGTGTTTCCTGCACTTTCCTTCCTTGGTGACTTCTTCGCATTGGAATTACGCTTTCCATATTGTGCGTCATATTCTGCAATTGATGCGTTGATGCTTGGTCGACAGATCCAGAATGCAATGCTGGGGTCGATTCCAAAGTCGCCCACAAAACGAGATACACAGGGAACATGGAGATCGAAGTCATGAACGGACAAGTTGCTTCTCAGAAGTTCTGCGTATTGACCAAGTATTCGGCTCAGTTGATCAAATACATTGCCAAGTAGCTTTGGATGGGCGTCCTGTTCCTCGACTTTGAAGATGCACATTTGCCGCTCTTGGGCAAGTAGAATGAGCACCTGCCCGGCCAATTTGGATTCAGTGAGAGGCTTTATGATTCTTCTGGCGGTGTTCTTCGACTCGTGCCGCCGATCGAGCAACTGGAGCAGGGTCTGGGCTTGCAAGAGATCACCCCCTGCCATTGCTTGGACCTGGACCTCGTTAAAAGTGCTATCCGACACAATTCCAGCCATGGATCTAGTGACTTCCTCAAGGACAATGAGGTCCGCCACATTGCCGTGCCGAAGTTGATCGGCAACATACTGAATGATCGGCAGCGGGTTCATCACAGAATATCGTTTGAATACTTTGCCAGCAAGTAGGGACAATGCTGAGAGCCACCTGCTGGTGAGCAGACCGTCTGCCTGGATTCTATTCCTCCCTTGGCCTCCAAGTGCGCTCATGACGGACCAAGTCAATACGTCGTAAGCCAGGTATGTAAAGTATCGTGCACACTCGACAAAGGTGTCCACGATATTCTCGTAAGATTCGAGCTGACTGATGGCGACTGAAAAGACAACACCAGGTGATGAGTAGGCAACCTTCGCAAGGGCTCGCGCCATGGGTTTGATGGTGGTTTTGCTGATACGCTTGAGCACATCTCTGGTCTCTGCTTTTGTCTGCTCGAAGGCAGCTTTGATGTCGGGTAGTCGTGAAATCTGGCCGGAGTACCACTCAGCGTAAATGCTATATCGTGTGGCCGTTGGGAAATTCTTGATCAGCTCAAACACTTCGTTCGCGGCTCCAGGGTTGCACTTGGTGAGTGATAGAGCGGGTACTAGCAGCCTCTTTGAAAGGTCGATCCAGCGAGCGATGTTGAATTCAGAAGAATCAGTGGCTAGCGAATGGCTTCCAATGCGTGAGATTTTGAGCAGCAGCGAGGCGTCTTGACCGATCTTGACGCCGCTGTAGTTCAAAAGCGTGGCGCAAAGAGTGAAAACGTCGTCAATAGATTGGCACATAGAGATATTATCGGCCCAGTCGTCCCAGTAGAATTTGTAGTCGATGGCCTCGTTTGTATCATCCTTGTCCAATTGCGCCCATCGCATTGTCTTGCGAGCGGGTGCGTCAGTGAGTTTGACCTGGCCTTTGACTGTACCGGTGGAATCAAAATCGGGAACTTGCTGCTGCTCTCGCAAGCCTTCCTGGTCCTTCAAAGGGCGCAATGGTTCGTACACCTTGTTTAAACAGTGATGTAGGATTCGGTGAATGTATTCACAGAGGTCAGGAAATGCATCAAGAAGCCAGGGGAAGCGGCCAAGCATGTAGAGTGCCTCTGGGACAGCTCCAATGCATAAAAGACTCTTGAGTAGTTGCACCTTTTGCTCCGAGGGTTCTGGCAGCTCCTCGAGCTTTTCCTCTGTTTGATCGCTTGGTGTCGATCGATCTGTGGTGGGATCTGTCCTCTGGAGTCGCCGCGCAGCTTCGAGTTCGCGTAGCCTCGATGTTTCCCTAGCTTGGCCCTCTGGGGTATCATCTGTAAGCGGCGCTGCAGCCAGCAAGGCATTATTTGCAGCACCTCCAGGTCGACCCAATTTCTCCTTCTCGGCCTTTTCTTTCATCTTCTCTTCACGCAGAGCATCCATAGACGTATCCGCAGGCCAAATATGTGGGTACAAGTCACGCAGTGAGATGAAGCCGACCTTTATTAGGAGTGCAGCCAAGTAGATGAGATTGACGGGAAGGACATCCACAGGATCACGGGCAGTAGAGCTGTAGAAGCGTAATTTGAAGCCTAGTATCTGCGCTGCAACCTTATTCTCCCGAGGAGGTACCGTACGTGTTATTGTAATCCATTGGCAGTCCTCGGCATATTGAGATGGCTCCGAGGTACTGGTGTTGGAGACCGCAGCATTAAGTGTGGCTTCATCAATCTGACGACCCCCAACCTCAAAGAAGGCAAGAAGACCGATTTCTTTGCATCTCCTCCAAAAACCTTCGTCTCGCTCAGTCCTCGCTCGATTTGTTACTTCTCTCTCTTCGTCGCTCAGTGGGCGACTAGATGCACCAGGTAAGGCCCATCGTGGTAATGGTCCCAGGGTTTGCTGAATGGAGGAGCTCTTGAAGGTGGATTCCTGCGGCCACCAGGAGCTTGCTCGAAGGTACTTGACAAAGAAGCGGTACTGCTTCACCAAAACAGCCGCAAAGACATCCAATGTAATGTCGAGGACTCTTCCCACATCAAGATCGAAAGCTCCAATCATCCCCTTGACCCGTTCAAACGTCTCTTCAACAACTTCGCTGGTCGGTGGTTCGTTGTTGCTAGTAGTGAAGAATTCTGTGACTAGCTTCGAATAACCTTCTGTTTCTTCTCGAAGAAGGTTGTAATTGGACTGTCGATAGAGCAAGTTCGTCTGCTGTCGTATGCCGACCCTCACAAATGTGCTTCGTATCAAACCAAGGCTTTCCAGGAGGGTGCTGTCCAACTCACGGCGCATCTGCGAAGATGGGATTTCTGTGGCGAATATGAAGGTATTCAATGAAGATGTTCTCCCCACCAGCTCTAAGATGATAGACAGATTGTCGAGGAACAGAGAGCTCAGGCTAAAGTCGAGGTCGGCGGTCATGTCGTCTGGAGGTGCGATGTCAGTGTGCGTCCGCGAGATAATTATCTTCACGGTCGAGCCAGCTTCTATCGGATCCAATCGACCATCTAGGCAAGACCGTATTAACTCTTGAAAAAGTACACCGTATAGAGAGGCATCTGCTGGATTGTACGCTGCCGTTGCCGTAGCTACAACATCCTGTCTCCCGCTCTCTTTCCAAACCCTGACTTTGTCATCGGTCACCAATTCATATTCATACGGTGTATGAATCGGTGTAGGTTTCTCGACTGTCGACGCCGCTGCTGCACTGTTCATTGTGTCTGAGGGAACTGCCTGGCTCTGCCTCAGATCTGCACTTGGCTGAGGATGCGGAAGTGTTGGGGACATGGGTTTTGAAGGCGTGTCGTTCAGGCGTGATTGAGGTGCGGGGGTGTCTGGGCTGTTGACTGGGTTGCGTTGTGATCCACCTCCTCGCCCTCCTCTGCTTCCGCGTCTCCTGCCACCTCTTGGCTGATCAAAGCTGTCTTTGGCGTAAGTTGGGGACTGCTGGGCTTGCTGCTGAATGCCACGCTGTCCGAGGCTCAAGCTCTCCGGACGGTGAGGCGACGGTCGAGAACCGTCTTCTTTGCCATCACCAGAGAAATTCCTCTCACCCCGCTTCCTCTTCTCCCCCGCTCCACGTGCCATCTGGCTGGAGCCCGGCAGGGCCTAGCAGATTGTTTTTTTCAGTCCAAGTCCACCATGGGTGGCTAAGAAAATATGTCTTGAGCGATGTGTCCGTGACAGGTTGCTATTATGCAAGCAACGGATGTAGGTGATAGGTGAAGGTAATGATTTGTAGAGGAATGATGACACCATGGGAAAGACTGGTGATTGTGGATGTGCGGTTGTAGATTTTAGAATCTCGAAAAGTGTTAGACAAGGAGAGTAGTGAGGTGAGTGTGTTATACGATAGGTGAAGGCAGCCTGAATGGAAGTGGTTATAGCACAATAGAAAGATTACTGTTTCAATACATTTAGGGTTTCACATCGGATAAGTCTGACTTAGTAGGGTATCGACGCTTTCCTTCCGCCACGCTAGTGACTCCATCAACGGAAAGAGGGAAGTTAAGCCGAAGTGCTTTTCCATACATATATCGATAAGTTAAATACTCCAAACTACTTTGCTGTGCTTTCTGTATTACAGAGGCTCTCATATATTCGATCGTTCTAATCAAAGCTCGATTCAAGCAATATGACAGTCAAGATCTTCGTGTGAGCATATACATAGAAGCCTTTCGTCCCGTCTGTCGCTGACGAGTTGCAAACAGAACCGGAGCTACAGGCTAGTCCACTACGATTGCCAACACTGCTGTCTATTGACTTATATCTTCGCCCTATCAGGCTACATTGGAGGAGATGTGCTCTATGAAGTCGCCAAAGTCCATCCCGAATATGAGATTGTATGTCTCGTCCGGAATAGCGACAAGGGCGCCCAAGTGGCCAGTCAGTACTCGAAAGCACGTCTTGTGTACGGCGATCTCGATGACCTCAGTATTCTGGAAGAGGAAGCTAAGAAGGCGGACATCGTTCTCCGTGAGCAAGACCGTATTCTTTCCTGCTCGTCGGAGATTCTGACGCCTTCGATGTGATTCAGATTGCGCCAACGCCGACCACGAAAGCTCTGCGAAAGCTTTGGCTAAAGGGCTAGCCGCGCAAGAGGGACGCACCGGCTATCTCATCCACACGTCGGGTACCGGAATATTGACGTACAAAGATATGGATCTCCAGACCTTTGGAGAAGCTGGGTCAAAGATTTACAATGACTGGGAGGGAATAGGGGAAGTCACATCGATTCCAGACCATGCACCTCACAGGATAGTCGACAAAATCATCATAGGTGCAGATGGTACCAATGTCAGGACAGCGATAGTGTGCCCTCCTACAATTTACGGTGTGGGTCGAGGCCCAGGCAGTGGCAGAGGCCATCAGCTCTACGAGCTAGCAAGGTGCACGCTCGAAAAAAAGAGCGGTCTAAAGATTGGATCTGGATATACATACTGGGCAAATGTACATGTCTACGATATGAGCAATGTCTACTTACGAATAGTGGAAGCTGCAGCAGAGGGTGGTGGGAAGGCCACTTGGGGCAAGAAAGGATACTACTTTACCGAGAATGGGGAGCATGTTTGGGGTGAAGTGTCCGAAAATGTAGCTGCAACTGCGCACCAGCAAGGTTTGATTTCCTCGGATGATGTTGTCGCCATCTCCAGCCAGGAAGCAACCCAGCTGACTAGAGCGGGTGCGCTCCTTTGGGGAGCAAACTCGCGATGTAGAGCTTTACGTGCTCGACGATTGCTGGGTTGGACTCCAAGGGAGCGGGCCATGAATGATGAGATAGCAGATGCTGTGAAGAGCGAAGCAAAGAGACTGGGCTTAGTTGTCGGCCATGCTGCTCAAGTTGCTGGATGAGTGAGTATACCCTATGGTCGGTTGGGATTTCAGCCATGGAATGGGTTTGCATTCGCATGACATGCCTGAGGAAAGAACAACTTGTTCCTCTTGCAAACGATATCTCACTGACCCCACGGCTCTTTACTCCTCCTTCTCAACTGTCTCCCGATATCCATCTTGAGATGGCGAAATGCCTCCACCTGAAGCTTTCGAAGCTAGGGCCTGATGTCACTGTTGCATACTTGTGTTTCTTGTAAGTACCGGCTCACATTGGTCCACAAGTCCCTGGCCCACATCATCAGTGTTCTTCTCCCATGTGACCTTTGATGCATTTCCCTTGAACAACAGTCAAGTCGCATCTGACTGCGAAGCTTTTGTTTGCCCCTTTGTCACTAGCGCCGGATATAACCGTAGGTGCTGATGGCCTGATCCATACGTGAATGTCGAACTATCTTCCTCACTTTCATTATGTAGTCCTTTTGCAAGATTCAGCCCGAAAATTTCGTAAACCCCCGATAGCCATCATCTAACTTGTTGACGATGGTCAATACTCATTCCTTAGACAGCACAGCTCTGGCGGATCAAGCAGATCAATTTCTCGACAGAATACCTCTTGCCAGGTTGGTTCCAATGAGAGTGATGAGACCACGACTGATCATCCATAAAGCTCTTCATCAAGTGCCCAGAGTCATGATCAGCCACGTGTCGAGGAGGATACAGACCCTCACGCGCCCGCGGAGGTGGTAACTCCAGCTGCCGGGTCTTCGTCTGTATCAGGTCATGGACTCAAAGATTATGTTGATACAAAGGCATTAACATGCCCATTCTGGGCAACGACCGGTTGTAGATACTCTGATGACCAATGCCTCTATGCACACTGGCCCACTGGAAAATTAGCTAACATGCCCCAACAAAAAGAGAAAGGGCGTAAGTTCTCCTATGTCCTCGGCAATTCATGCATAACTCATTGTAACAGGCCCTGCTGTTGCCGGGAGGAACGCTTCAAGGGAGCAACCGGTATACACTAATTGGCGTGCAAAGCAACAATTTGAGAACATGGCACCACACATCCAGGAACAAATCAATAGAACGTATGCTAAAGCAACGGCCCAAGATCATCTTCAAGGCTCTCAGCCACACTGGAATCCTACTGATCTTCCATTCTCGCTCTCACCCACCCCACAAATGTACCCCAACACTTTTCAACCTGGGACCTACAACGCTGGACACAGTCAATACCAACAACCAAAAGGCAGCGTCACAGAAGCTGAAGCCTTCTATCAACACCTAAATGCCACGCAGGCCCAACTCAACCACCAGTCTACCATGGGTCAAAAACAGTCGACACGTATGACAGCAGAAGCACCCCAACACAAGCCACTTCTTAACAAAGCTGACATGCGTCTAGGGGACGCGATGCAGGAAACCTCAAGTCCTATGCTCGTCGATAATTGCTACCACATGAGCCAAGAGCAGTCTTCCTGTAGGATGGCCAAAATACCCCACCAGCGGCTTTGAATCAGAAGAACTAACAGGTGCATAGACGGCCCAATGCACCAGTCCCCATCTGATTTGGCCACTCAGCAGCCCCGAAGCTCCGCTACTCCACAATTTCAAGCACGCACAATTCGGCAACCTCAGGTACCCACCGCCCAGCACTCCCAGCAATCCCCACCCACGCATACTTGCATTCATTCACGTGAGTGCCAATACACCTCCGACGCCAAAGCCGAAGCAATCAAAGATGCGACACATTTGATGGATACTATGCATGCACACATGCACCTGCAGCTCTCCGAGGTCGGTGAGCAAGTCCGGTCATTATTCATTGACATTGGGGACATGCAAGCCATCAAAGATCACAACAAGGAGGTAGCGAACAACCCGTCCACCCCGGTCAACTCGGTACCAATCAACAAATTCGGCCATCCAATCGACATCACAAAAGTGCTCGATCGCGCAAGTCACTCGGCGCAAATGCAGATCTATCTCATGGAGCTCAATCAGGCCATGATCAGGGATCTCACAGAGATGAGAGCAAAAGTGGCTACTAACCTCGCCGAAGTTGGAGAGACGCGTCTGCTTCCACGCCACTGGCGTGACTACATTGGTCAGCCCCCCAGGGAGAAGGCCTGGATCCTTGTGCCCGACACCTCGGTGCAGCAAGCGGCTTTCCCGGCGACTCAGCAGACCCATGGGGACCAAGGGGGGCATTGAGAGGCGCATGGCTTCACTCTCAGCCAGTTACCTACTTGGAAGTTGTGTAGAGAATCCAGAGCGAAGTAGGATTGTCCTGGAGAGTGACAGAATTTTGATTGAACTATAATCTAATGTCCACCAGTATAATCGATTGCGGTGAGGAGGTGTAGGTCTGGGACACCAGGTCTCTGACATCAAGCGAGATGAGTTATAGGCTTTTCAAAGCATGCAAAGATCTTTCAATTTCCAACCAAACACGAGTAGAATTGGTTGGGCAAAAGCATGCATGCCAGCCAGAATATGTACATATAAGCCAAGCCACTTCACAACCAGCTCCCAACAGCACCAACCCCTAAATAGCCCCCAACTCTCTCAACTTACCAATCATTCCATCCACATCCTCTACCTTCCCCCCCCCCTTCCTGGGCGGGGGCTCCTCAAGCTTGAGCGTCCTCAACCTCCTCCCCTCCTCAACCCCGTAATCCACCAACGACTTCCGCACCATCGGCTTCTTCTTCGCCTTCATAATATTCGGCAAACTCGCATACCGCGGCTCATTCAACCTCAAATCGGTGGTAACAACCATGGGCAGCGGAACCCTCACCGTATCGACCCCCCCATCCACCTCCTTCGTAACCACAACCCGGTCCCCCTCCTCAAACACAATCCGACTCGCCTGCGTCGCCTGCCCCCACCCCAGCAAGCCGGCGAGCATGGGGCCCGTCTGGGCGGAGTCATCATCGATACTCTGTTTCCCCAAAATGACCAAATTGCTCCCCTCCTCCTGCACAATCTTCCTCAACAACTTCGCCACACCCAGGGGCTCCAGCTCGCCAGTGACATCGCTAGCGGGGATCTCAACGTGGATGCTGCGATCGGCGCCGAGGGCCATGGCGGTTTTGAGGACGTCGGCGCAGGGTTTGGGGCCGGCGGAGACGGCGAGGATGTCGGCGACTGGGGGGGTAGTGGGGGATTTGGATTTATTCTCGCGGAGCTGCATGGCGGCTTCGAGGGAAAGCTCGTCGAAGGGGTTCATGCTGTGTTTTACGCCTGCGGTTTCGATTGCGGTGTGGGTTTTGTTGACACGGGGTTTGACCTGAGGGGAGGGGGGTTTGTCAGTGTGGGGGGAAGAGGGTGCATCGGGACCGGGAGAAAAGGAGGGGGGCGCACTGCATAGTCGATTACCCGTTTTACGGGGACTAATATCTTTAATGGGGTAGGCATTGGGAATGTGCTTGAGGAAACAAGAGGAGGGGCGTTTCGTGAAATGACGTTTTGGGAATATGGATAAATGATACCTTACTTTCGTATTACAAGCGCTAGTAGGAAGGCTGCCTTAAGCTAAGGTACCTACCTTACAAGCCTTCCACACTTTCTTCTAGTTCTCAGCCGCGAGCATTGTCAGCAGATGACAGCACTTCACTTGCGCCATGATGCATGTTTGAAAAGCCTCGATGGCCTTAAAGGTAGATTCTGACATTACTGAGACACAGTCAGCGGCCCCTCAGCCAGCCTTACAATAGGAGGGGATTTTTAGTCCCCGTCCACGCTCACATCGACCATTTTTTCATTAGCTACCCCTATAGGTATCATTGAAGTTGACTTTATATGACCGAAGACGAATTAACAGAGTCTGTGGATACAAACGTCTTACTTCGCGAAAAATTTGTATCAAATGTGCCTGTCATGTGGATACATGCAGGCAAAAGCTGACTGCAGGCCAACACTAAAAACCGACTCTATTAAGATTCAGCAGGATTCAGCAAAGGGACTAGCTGACGTGAGACCACAGTGGCTGGCTGAGGCCAAGCCACACCTTGTAGGCTCCACCCCCCTCATTATCGAGATAATTGTGTATATATGTCGGATGTCTATACCCAAGATGTTGATCACTTAAAGTTTCACACCAATATTCCACTTCAAAATTCCTCACAGAAGCTTCCACACAAAACCTTCCGTACAAATTCACTTGAACATCATGGCCACTATTGCTGGCATAACCGGGAACCAGTTCCCTCAAGGGACGCAAGCTTATAAGGATAACAAGTACCAATATGCGTCATCCAGTCACGAAGTAGATCATAACATGAATCCTGGGCTGATAATCCAACCCAAAGACAAGAACGACATTGCACTTGCACTCAAGTACGCCAAATCCCGGGGAATTGCCGTGGCGATCAGGACTGGAGGCCACCAATACAGCGGCGCATCATCTACATCCGCTACAAATGTCCAGCTAGACTTGAAGCAGACTTTCCTTGGGCCTGACGATCAAGCTATCTTTGAGAAGGATGGGAAATCGTTCGTTCGCACAAGCGTCAGCTGGAGTCTGGGGGCGTTTAATGCATATCTCACGAAGAACAAGGTATTCGTGCCACACGGACAGTGCACCGATGTCCACCTCGGCGGTCACGTCCAGACTGGAGGATATGGCCAGTTAATCCGCAGTTTTGGCCTGTTAGGAGACCACGTTGTCTCGCTCGAGCTCGTGGACCACGATGGGAATTTCAAAGAAATCACAAAGGCCACTGATCCCGAGCTTTTCTACGCTATTCTGGGAGGCAGTCCCGGAAACCTCGGTGTGCTGACTCATTTCACGATCAATGTGCACCGCGATAGCGACCATCAAGGATCCCGAGGCCTGAAAGCGCTATATTGGTACGATCCCACGACATTGAAGCGCCTCGTGGACGTATTGACGGAGATGTCAGAGGATGCGAACTTTCCACGTAATTACGATCTCTGTGTCAGCGTCCTTAGCTCATCGTTCAGCCTCTTGGACTTATGGCCCGAGTTAGATGGCAAGATGAAAACAGAACACCCCGAGATTTACGGAAAAGACGACATGCCTTTCTGGCCACGGACAATCGTCGTGTATGCGCAGTGGGTTCCGTTCGACAAGAACGACGTCTGCGATATGTCTTGGTTCGATCGGGTAGGGAAGGGTTCTATCTCCATACATGGAGTACAACAGAAGCCCATGTCCGAGATGACGGGTGATTGGCTTTTCCGGAACGTGCGGGAATTCGACCACTCGTACGTCAAGCGCACCTACATGACCAAATCGACCACGCTCGCCAAGGACGGCTGGGCCAATTGGGTCACCGACCGCATTGACGCCATCGTCTCGCCCAAGGCCAATCACTGCTTCCTGTCCGCCCAATTGCAATGCGTTGGTGGGAAAAATTCCAAATTCACGACCAACGCCGACAACGGCACTTCCTACAGCTGGCGCGACTCGACCTTCTGCTGCACGCTCGACTGTTTCCACGAGTCTACCGCCCAAGCCCGAGCCGATGACTGGCAAAAGGTCAATGACGAGGAAGGCATCGGTCCCCAAGGCAAATATAGCAAGGAAGACCGCCGTGTGCTCTGGGGATCGTACGGTAGTTTCGATCTTGATGCGAGCTGGAAACTCTACTATGAAGACCAGGCCAAGTACGAGAGACTCCAAAAGACGAGGCTAGCAGCTGATCCAGATGGTGTATTCACCCCCAACCCCTTCTGCGTGAAGCGTTTGACGTAATCACATCCACCTCAAATTGCTGTAGGCATCAGTAGGAGAACAAAAGGCGATATCTCAGCTGTTCAATCCGCAATTGGGTTTGGAGTGCTTCCGACGACTGGTCTAATTGGCATGGTAACTATGGAATGTCGAGGGTCCACAGCTGGGAGAACAGGTAGTCGTATATTCAATAAACAAGCGCAAGCAGTATGTCATACCAACCCGATGCACTTTGCGTAGGCTTTGACGAGACTGCTAAGCATCAAGAACATTTCTGTCCGACCTGTGATCCCTCAGCCTTTCCTGTCTGTTGGCTATAGGAGATTTCAATTGCTCTATCTACCTAGGAATACAGGCTCATCTATATACTCGGCTGATCAATCTAGGCCTATAGATAATAAGGCATTTAGTAGAGCTGATATGCCCTAAGTATAGCCCTTGTTATTCGGTATATAGCCTGGCTAACAGTAATCCAGGATTACGATACGCTAGACCTAATTTGGCTTAATATTGCTAGAGAGATTACCTTAATTATTCTCTAATACCCCTTTTTAAGCTTTATAATAATTTCTAAAATATTATTAGCAAACAATTTATTAAGCTTTATACTTCCTTTTTTGCCTTCTTAAGCCAACTTTAGCAATTAAGTATATATTTTAAGTTTATTGCTATTATTAACTTTATTAAAAAATTTATTACTATTTTTTTAATAAAAATTTAATTCATAATTATATTTTTATTTTATATTAATTCTTTTATTTTATAATATTGATATTATATATATTTTATTTTAAAATATATTATAAGGTTTTCGGTTAAATTAATTATTAATTTACTATTTAAATTTATTTTTATAATTTTTATATTTTTTTTATTATATTTAAATTCCTAAAGCAAATTTTTAAAATATATAATTTTTTTATCTATTTTTAATATAATAATATATTTAATTTTAATTAATAATATAATTATAATTAATTCTTATTTAAATTTTTAATTAATTAATTAATTAATTAATTTAAAAAAATATTTTATTATAAATTTATTATTATTATTATTATTATATTAAAAAGAATTAAA
>JAABUQ010001714.1_pt1 | contig 45985 bp, 47 predicted proteins | sample 5560001 | NCBI WGS metagenome assembly JAABUQ01 (sample SAMN10711888, study PRJNA513371) | rock metagenome | isolation source: Antarctica rocks | place: Antarctica: Victoria Land, Finger Mt nord | collected 2015-12-18 | reverse complement strand
CGCTTGACAACTGCCTGCGCTTGACAACTGCCTGCGCTTGTTTTTGGATGAATATAACCAGCCCAAGTACCAGACGCCAAGCAGACGTAAGAACAAGAGCATCAAACGCTATTGAGCCACTACCAAGAAACTATGTAGAAACCCAGTCAGAGTCCCTCTAGCCCCCAATAATGGGGGAGCTAGATCAGGGAGTATTCTTTTCCGTATTGCTCCCCCATTATTGGGGGCTAGGGGGACTCTGAGATTGGCGGCTGGGGACAACCTAATACTTCAAATACGCTTCGGAAATGGCGCTACCGATTTCGATGCAGCGGATCTGGACCTGGTCCAAAAACTGATGCAGGCCCTGCTTTAAGATTTCATCTGTCGTCATAAACGACAGATCGGCCCGCAGACGGCCTACCAGCCGCTCGGCGCGGTTCGAGGCCGGGACACCTTTCGTGCCGCCGATTTGGCGCAGGGCGCGGTCAACGCGCGTGATGGCATACGAGACCGACGCTGGGAAGTCGGGGTTGCGGACCAAAAACGAGACGACTTTGCCGGGCGTGATGCCGAGCCGGTTGGCTTTCCGAAACGCCTCAAAGGCACCGACGCTCTTCAAAACCGCAATCCATTGGTGCTGGTCCAAAGTCCCGCCGATTTCCGCTTCGCCCAGCAGGATATGGTACTTGACATCTAAAATACGCGCGGTCTTGTCGGCCCGCTCCAGCATCATGCCGCACTCTAAAAACGCCCGCGCTTCATCGGTCGGCATCGTCCGTTCGGTGATGCCCCGGAACAGATGAGAGTTGTTCTTCACCTGGGCAAAAAACGAGTGCGGCGACGATTCGATAATCTTGTCTACATTCCACCGGGTCACTTCCAGAAAAAAAATGTTCAGGCTCTCGTACATCTCCGACGGGATCATCTCGCGGACGCCCCGCGCGTTCTCGCGGGCGCGGACAACGCAGGAGGTGATGGAATTGCCGTTTTCGCGGCAGAACGCGAAGAAGTCCAGCACATTGCGCTCGACCTGGGTGTCGTCGTAGAGGGCCGCGAACTGGTCGGCGTCGCCGGAGATCGCGAGAATGGGTCCCCAGAGGGCGGACGGGTCGCCGTCGCCGCTGTTTGCCAGTGGAAACGCCCCCTCCAGCTCTGAATGGTACTGGACATCTACCATTCGCGCCGTCGCTTCCGCACGTTCGACATAGCGCCCAATCCAGAACATGGCATCGGCTTCACGAGCAAGCATAAGTTAGGGTTCCTGTGAGTTCAGCAAAATCAGAGGGCCACGCGGTATGTGCCACGGAGTAAAGATACCACGGATAGAAACCCGTGGCCTTGAACAAGATTCATACACGAAAGGTTCCCACTTTTATGGCGCTTCAGGACGCTTCTTAAACCGCGTTTTCGGCGGCAGTGGTTTCGGCGGCAGTGGTTTCGGCGGCAGTGGTTTCGGCGGCAGTGGTTTCGGCGATGTCCGACCGGCTCGCTGATGGCGAATGTACTCGCGCACACGCGACTCTTCCTGTTGGCCGACCGTCTCTGCGTAGTAGCCATCCGCCCAGAAGCTTTCGCCCCACAAAAACTCGTCGAGTTCGGGAACTCCTTTGGCAATAGGCGTGATGTCCCGCCCTTCAGGGCGTGCATCATGTCGGCGATGCAGTCGCACGGGGTCACTTGAAGCAAAAGATGCACATGGTCCGCCTGCACGTTCATCTCGATGATGCCCCAATCTCGGACCTCACACGCCTGATGCAAAAGTTCCACCAGCCGCCGGGCCACAGCGTCTTCGAGCACCCGGCAGCGGTACTTGGGGACAAAGACCAGATGGACGCACAGGCGGTGGGTCGTGTGAGCGCCGGTCCAGTAGCCCCCTGTGGCGGTGCCTTGCCTTTCTGGTCGTCGGGCGTGTGGTTTACGCATGGCCCCATTGTAGCACAACAAAGAAAGGTCGCCTCGACACGGTGCAGAGCCTCGGCATAGAAGCGCCCGTTCCGAAGAGGGCGCTCCCTCACCGGCCTAAAGGCCGGGGTTTCCCCGCGCCCAAGCGACGGGGGGCTTTGTCGGACTCGCAAGCAATGTAAAACAAGAGAACACCACTGGTCAGTGATGTCCCCTTGTCCTTCAGCTACCTTTTCAGGAGCTGATGAATCGCGGCGATTGCAGATACAATCACCTTGCTTCAAGAAGCATCACCTCTTTTCGGCAAGATTACAAGGGCATCCCCCACAGGCTGCCTTCGCGCTTGTATCATACCCTTCTTCTTCCTCTTAACAGTTTCTTAATGTTCTTGGGCTATAATAGAGGCCATGAATGTTCTCAAACCCCGTCTTGCCGCTTTCTCGTTGACGCTTGGCTTGACTGCCGCGCTGGCCGCGTTTGGATTGTCGCACTCTCTGCACACGGCCCGCGCGGCAAATCCCGTCACGCTGCCGGGGGGCGGCAGCGCCGGGACACGCCTGCCGAACGGCTGGCACCTCACGCCCGCCGGCATTCCTATTGCCCTGCCCGGTGACCTGCCACTCAAAATGCTGTTCAGCCCCGACGGAAAGTATCTTCTGGTAAACACCGGCGGCTACCATGACCACGGTGTTTCGGTAATTGATCCCAAAACGCTGAAAGTCACCCAGAGCGTCAACTTGGGCAAAGACTGGGCGGGGATGTGTTTCGACCCGGAAGGCGATGATTTGTATGTGGCGGGCGGCGGCTCACCGGACGCGCGGTTTCTAAAAGGCGCGGCGAAGGCGGGCGCGACCCCGGACATGCTGGAGTCGTTCAAGCACCCGATTTTGCATCTCGGCTTCGCGAACGGGACGCTGACACCCAAAAAGCCGATAGACATTGCCGGCCTGCCCGAAGGCTCCGCGCCCATTCCAGGCGACTACCACCTGAAGTTCAGCCGGTTCACGGCAGGGTTGGCATCGGGTGCCGATGAAGCGCTGTATGCTGTGAACATTCAGACCGACACGGTGTACAAACTGGCGGGGAAGCCGCGCACGGTCACGGCACCGGCGAAAGTCGGCTACCGGCCTTACGCCATTGCGCTGTCGCCGGACGGGCAGACGGTCGCTGTGTCCAACATGGGCGACAAATCGGTGAGCCTACTGAACGCAAGTGATTTAAAAGAAACGGCGCGGATTGCGGTCGGCAGCCAGCCGAATGAACTGGCCTACGCGCGAGACGGGCGGCTGTTTGCGGCGAATGCGGGAAGCAACAGCGTCAGCGTCATCGCCGGCGGCACGGTGCGCGAGACGATCAAAACGTCGCTCTCGCCCAAAGACCTGGTCGGCTCGACGCCGGACGCTCTCGCGGTCTCGCCCGACGGCAAACGGCTATATGTCGCGAACGCCGACAACAATGATGTGGCGGTCATAGACATATCCAGTGCCAAAGAGTCGCGCATCTTAGGCTTCATTCCCACCGGCTGGTATCCGTCGGCCTTAGCGCTTGCGCCCGATGGCCGGACACTGTACGTCGGCACCGGTAAGGGCCTCGGCTTCCGGGGCAATCCAGGCGCGACGATTGCCGATCCGCAGTCAATCCACACCGAGCCGGGAACCGGTCATAAGTACGACTACATCGCCGGCATCCTCAGCGGCACGGTCTCTGCCGTCCGCCTGCCCGATGCGGCGGGCCTCCAAGCCTACACCCGGCAGGTATTCGCGAATGTGCCGCGCCCGACTCCGGCTCCCCCATTATTGGGGGCGGGGGGGTCTCCTCTGCACAAAATTAAGCACGTCGTCTACATTATCCGCGAGAACCGCACTTACGATCAGGTGCTGGGCGATGTCGGCACAGGCAACGGCGACCCGAACTTAGTCCTGTTCGGGCAAAGCGTCACGCCGAACGCTCACGCGCTTGCTTCCCACTACGTCCTCTTAGACAATCTCTACTGCAACGGCGAAGTTTCCGAAGACGGGCATAAATGGTGCGATGCCGCCTACGCGACTGGCTTCATCGAGCGTGCCTGGCCGTCGTCCTACTCCGGGCGGGGCGAGCCGGACGGCGACGAGCGCGTGGCCGACTCCCCCGCCGGACAGATCTGGGACAACTGCGCCCGGCACGGCCTAACCTACCGCTCTTACGGCGAGGCCGCCGATTTCACGTCTACGCCGAACACGCCGCCGGTCTTCAAGGGCGATAAAGGGCTGGAAGGCCATGTCAACACCGCCTGGTCGGCGTTTCCCTTCGGCAAGGGCCGGGACACCCAGCGGGCCGCGCTGTTCTTGGGAGAGCTGAAAACCGCCGAACAAACCGGCGTCTGGCCGCAGTTTATGGTCGCGTGGCTGCCCGAAGACCACACCGCTGGCCTGAAAGCCGGCGCGTTTACGCCCACTGCCGCCGTCGCGTCAAACGATCAAGCCATCGGCCAGATTGTCGAAGGCATCAGCCGCTCGCGCTTCTGGAAAGACACGGCGATTTTCATCATTGAAGACGACGCCCAGAACGGACCCGACCATGTAGACGCCCACCGGACCGTCGGGCTGGTCATCTCGCCCTATGTCAAGCGTAATACTGTGGACAGCACGCAGTATACAACGGCTTCTATGGTGCGGACAATGGAGATGATTTTAGGGCTGCCGCCGATGACCCAGTACGACCAGCACGCGACGCCGATGCTGAATTGCTTTACGGCAACGCCGGACCTCACGGCCTACGCCGCGATCGGCCCGAAAGTAGATTTGGAAGCAAAAAACCCGGCGAAGGGCGCGGGAGAGACCGCCTCGGCGAAGCTCGACTTTTCCGGCCCGGACCGCGCCGACCCGGACGCGCTGAACGCAATCTTGTGGCACGCTTTGAAGCCCAGCGTCAAGATGCCTGCGCCGGTGCGGAGCGCCCGGCTGGTGCGCTGACGCGCAGGTGGTGTCAGTGCGAGAAAGGAGCGAAGGAGTAAACTCCACTCGCTAAATAACATCCTTCGGATGAGAAGAAGCCAAACGTGTGCTGCTTTTTCGTCCGAAGGACGTCAGTTGCAGCAGATACGAAGTAATGCCGAAGGCATAGAGGAAGGTACTCCCTCGCTTCCTCGCCTTATGCCTGCGCGTCCAGAAACGCGGCAATGCACTCTGGGTCCCACTGAATACCGGAGCCGTCGCGGAGGATGGACAGGGCCTTGTCGCGGCTCATGCCCTGGCGGTAGGGGCGGTCGGTGGTCATGGCGCTGAAAGCGTCGGCCACCGCCAGCAGACGCGCGATTGGCGGGATCTCCTCGCCGCGCAGCCCGCCGGGATACCCGCCGCCGTCCCACCGCTCATGGTGATGGCGGACCGCCGGCAGGGTTTCTTCCAGCCCCGCGACCGACGAGACCATGATCGCGCCCATCTGCGGGTGCTGCTTGACAGCGTCGAATTCCTCGTCGGTGAGCCGGCCCGGCTTCCGCAGAATAGCGTCGGGAACTCCAATTTTGCCGACATCGTGCAGAAGCGCGGCCAGCGCAACGATATTCTGCTCCGCCTCGCTGAGGGCGAGCTTTTGGGCGATCAAAAGGCCGCACTCCATGACATCTTCCGAGTGCCGGGCCGTGTAGCGGTCTTTATTATCCACTGCTGTGACCAGCGCATCCAGCAGAGAAAAGCCCTCGACTGTCCGGGCGAGGGAGCGGCGCACCCGGTCGGCGGGGGTTTCTATTTCGTCGCCGCCTTTCGAGCGGCGCAGACGCTCATCGGCCAGCGCGATCAGGCGGGTTCGGTCCGGCGTCTCGTGCGGGAACTGCGCCGTGCCGAGCGTGATGGAGAGGGGAATGGCCGACGCTTCGCCGTCCGGCTGGAACGTCAGGCCGCCGAGGCCGGTTTGCAGCCGGGTCACGATCTCGCCCGCCACGGCTTCGGCGTCTTTGTTTTCCGGCCCGACCGGCAGGAGCAGCGCAAACTCGTCGCCGCCGAAGCGGGCCAGCGTGTCGTAAGACCGGCACAGCGCCGAAAGCCGGCCTGCGACCGTCTTCAAGACGTTGTCGCCGACCGCGTGGCCGTAGGCGTTGTTGAAGAACTTGAAGTTGTCCAAATCCAGCATGACGGCGGCAAAGCTACTGTTGTCCCGCCCGGCGCGGGCCGTTTCTTCTTCCAGACGGCGGTAGAACGCCCGGTGGTTTAAAAGGCCCGTCAGCGGGTCGCGGTCGGCCCGTGCCAGGGCGTCTTCCAGCTCACGCGCTTTTTCTTCTTCCACCTGCTTTCGCTCGGTGATGTCCTGCGTGACCCCAATCAAGCGCTGCGGGCGGCCTTCGTCGTCATAGAGGATCTTCGCGTTTGCTTCCATCCAGTGGATGCTGCCGTCGGGCCAGACGGCCCGGTACTGGGCGGAGTAATCTTGCCGTGCATCAACGGCCTTGAGCGCGGCTTCATGCACCCGCTCACGGTCGTCGGGGTGCAGGAACTCGATGAACTCATCCTGCGTGATGTTGCCGACATCGGGGCGTCCGAAGTGCTGCTTCCACAAGTCGGAGATTTCAACGTAGTGATGGGTGTTGAGGTCTAAATCCCAGGAGCCGAGCCGTCCGCTTTCCAGCGCCAGCCGCAGCCGCTGCTCGGTCTCGGTCAGCCGCTGGTTGTTCTCGGCCAGATTCTTGCGGCTTTGGTGCGGCGAGTTTTCGTTTTGCGGCAGGAGATGGTCGGAAGGAGAAGTGTTCTGCATGGTGCCTTCAAGGGAGCAAGCGGGTCTATAAAAAACATTGTACCATAGTTACGGACCAGTTTTTACCTCGTATTTTTCATCGTTAAAACGCCAAAAGTATGATTTAGCGAAGGTTGTTTGTCTGACAAGAACGACGGTCAAAGAAGGCGGGAGGAATTGGCAGGGCGATAGCGAATGCTGGGGCATGAGAAAAATTGCTCACCGGATGCTGACGCCTGCGGAAGCGCGTCAGGTGCATGAGGCACTGAAACAAACGCCGAACATCTTGGGATACACGGTTCCGGAGCTGTTGCGGCTGCCGGATGTCTTTGTTGCCGAAGCGGGCGGCACATTCGCGGGCTTGTGTTTCTCGGTGGATATGGGACGCAAATGGACCGAGGTTGCAGTTGTATTTGTCCTTCCGGAGTTTCAAGGACGGGGCCTCGGAACCGCACTGTTTGACGCGGCTTGGGAGCGGGCGTGGGGGCGGGGCCGTCATTTGTATATCCTCAGCCGCAATCCGCAGGTGATCGGCTGGATGCAGGCGCGAGGCATGGAAGTCGGCGCTGTTGGTGGGAAGGCGCCGCTGGCCGTGCATTGGTACATGGCGGGTTATATGGCGAGCCGGCACCGGTGGTCGGAAAGCTACCGCAAGCGCAAAGCCATGCGTGCCTGCCCCCCGCTGGTGCAGGGGATCAAGCGGCAATGGTAGGACGAGCAGGCATAGAAGTAGGAACCCCTCCCGCTCGTTCCTCGCTCCCTCCCCTGTTAGGGAAGGGCCAGAGTTACACAAGACGAAAGACGCAGAAGCTCCCCTCTGTTCTTTATTACCCTCCCCTGTTAGGGAAGGGAGCGAGGAACGAGCGGGAGGGATTCCTACTTCGTCAGCGTGACGGCCAGCAGCTTGACGCTGTCGTCGGCCGGGAGGGTCAGGCTGCGGACGGTCTTGGCGGGGCCTAAGTTGAACCCGTAGCTGTAGGCGTAAAACATGCGCGGGTCCCGGCTGCCGTCACCCATGTCCCGGTACGGCATGGACACGGCGCGGCTTTCGCCAGGGAAGCGGCCCGGCGCGTACCAGTCGCTAAAGTTCTGGGTCAGCGCGGCGGTCGTGCCGTCGGTGTAGGTCACCGTCATCTCCTGGCCGTGCCGGCCGCCGTTAATCGCCGTGCCGAGCAGCCAGAGGCCGGAGTATTGGCCTGTCGGCAGCGTGACGACCTGGCCCCGGCAGGAGACGGCATCGGGGGCGTCGGGCGGACCGAGCGCAAACGGGACATTCTTCCAGGTCACGCGGCGGCCCAGAAGCGCCCCGGAATAGGAAACGCCGCCGCCGTCGAGGCCGCTGGTCAGTGCGAACGTTGCGCCGTCATGCGCGATGCCGACGGTGTTGTACAAGGCCGACAGATCCGCCGGAGTGCCAGCACCGGGGGCAACGACGGGCAGAACGCGCGGCTTGTCGGCGGCGGCGACCGGCGCGGCGAGAATGCCGGCGGGGTCGGTCTGGTAGGCGGCGATGAACTCGGACCAGAGCGTATCTACATCTTTGCCGGTGTACTTCTGAAAGAGCGCGGTTTTGTAGGTGCCGAAGCGGACATCTTGAGACAGCTTCGAGACCAGGCGGCTGTCGTAGTGCAGCTCGCACCAGGCCAGAAACGTCGCCGTGGTCTGGTAGGCGTCATGGTAAGTGGCCTTTTTGACATTGATGCGCGGGTGGAAATGCTCCGGCTCAAACTTCACCCAGCGGGCATAGTCGGCAATGCCTTCCACCAGCCAGACCGGGTCATACGCCGAGTAGGCTTGGATGACGTGCGAAGTCTCATGGACAGTCAGGCCGGTTTCGTCGGGATGGGCATGGCACCAGGCTGTGTTCACGGTCATCACCCCCCCCCCGGTGGCAGCGATCCCGGTGACGCCGGGGCCGGTCTTGTAGACGACATTGACGGCGTTCGGCGTGATGAAGTTGTCCGTATAAAGCAGGGCGGCGGTATCGTCCCACGATTGTTCCATCTGCTTTTCGGCGGCTGCCGCCCAGACCGCCACTTCAGGCGCCTGCGAGATGTCCACAAACCCGCGCCCCGGCCCCCGCAGCACATGGGCGATCTTGACCGGCGAGCTAAGGGTCATTTCGCGGATGACCAGCGCCGAGATGTTCTGGTTCGGATTAAGCCGAAGACGAATCGCCCGCACCAGCCGCCGGCCTGACGCCGAGGCAATCCCATTCGCGCCGAACGCCGCCGCCTGCGTGAAGTGAACGGCATCGGGCGAGGTTTCCAGCACGCCGCCGGTCAGCAAGTCCTGATGGTCCGTGTCTCCCGTCACGACTTGCAGAGACTGAACAGGGATGGCCCGCGACAGGATGACCTCAAAATCGTCGCCGTCATCCATCCCGTAGACAGTCTGGAAGGAGGTGTTCAGGTCCCCGTCCAGCGCCATTTCCGGGCGATGAGCGTTCGTGGACGGCATCGTCGAGTAAACCAGCGCGTCCACCGGCCCGGCAGACGGCGCGAGAGCGGCGCGGGGCTTCTGGGCGAGGCTCGGCATCGGCAGCAGTGCCAGCGCAGGCAAAGCCACTGCGGGTGCAAGCAGAAGGGGGAGAAATCGGTTCATGGGTTTCCTAAAAATGGCTATTCTCGGCATGGAGCAACGCCGGGCTAAACGTGCATTAAACGCTCACTTGTCCGGCAGATACTTTGTATTTCCCTTTCTGCCATAAACCTTGTTGAAAGCCACACGGTAAGCCTAAGCGTCCTATCCGAGTTTGCCCCACAGAAAAACGACTGGAACTTAATTTCACTGCGGCTTTCCAGCAGCCCCATGCGGGTGATCGTGCAGCGCCGCCTGCTGATCAAGGGTTATCGTATTTGGGGACGCCGGAGCTGCCGCCGGGGGCGGGGCGGAGGTGCTGTCTTTCTGACCACAGCCGGTGGCTATCAGCACTAGGCAGAAAGCGGCAAGAACGGTGGATATGATGTTCCGAGCAAATTGCATTGGATTCCTCTTATCAGTTCTCTAATTGACCATGAGTGCTAAGAGCTTCTCACAAAGATACGAACGCCTCTCGACCTCTCCCAGCAACAAGACGCCACCCTCTCCTTGCTAAAGAGAGAGTGGAAACTTGTTTCCGAGTAAGGTGCGATTTTTGATAGAGCTTCCAAGCGCCAGTAGTTAACTTGGGAACTTAGTCGCAGCATAGGCAAGAACCTCTGCCGCTCGTGTCGTACCTGCCGGCTCAGGAATGGTCGGGTTATAGAGGTTCGGCATCGGGATACTCTCATAGTGAGTGAAGGTATCGTTATCGTAGCGCCAGAGGTTGGTAGAGTTGCTGCCGCCGTCGGTTACGTCCAGTGTTGCCAGAGGCCGGTAAGATTTGACATGACCGTCGGAGAACAGGTAGTTGGAAAACCCAGTATGGCCACTGAAAAGGCACCCGTAATCCCGTGGGTCTGCGGGCGGGATATAGTAGCTGAAGATGGAATGCCCGCCGGTTTGACCGTAGTACTCCAAGTCAAAGTCGGTGTACCTGGCAGTTGACTCCACCACATCAATGGTTTGCGCGGGAGAAGTGATGGCAGCATAAGCAAGGGGCGGCTGGTCATTAGGAGCCTGATTGATATGCACACTTTCAATGCCGCCGTAGGCATTGGCTGCATAGGAAGCGAAACCCAATGGAGCGCCGTCATCGCTGTTCTGGAGCTGATCTTTGCGCGGATTGGAAGGATACTGAAACACGTTCTGGCTCTTGATGTAGGGCTGGATAAGCTGCTGCCACGGCGGGTGCCCAATGCCGTCGCCGTTATCAATGGCGCGAGGGACGCACGTCTCGTCGTAGTCCTGGACATACTGAGTGGTGCCGAGGCCAAGCTGCTTCATGTTGGACTGGCAGGTCGCGCGGCGGGCATTTTCGCGCACTTTCTGAAAAACAGGAAAGAGAATGGCGGCGAGAATGGCGATGATGGCGATGACGACGAGCAGTTCAATCAAAGTGAAAGCCTGCGTGGAAACGGTTCTTTTCTTCAACGTTTTCTCCTTAATGATGCCGGACAGAATGCCCACATGAGGCGGGACGAGAGAACAAAGAGCGGCAGTGCTAAGTTGGGCGTGAAGGAGAGACAGCGGTGTCGGCTCCCAGGACAGGACACAAGAAAGGCAGCGGGTACGAGAAGCGAAAAATCAAACAGCGACTTCTCTGCGGCGCTCGCGATGAAATTGTTAGATGGCCCCCCGCCCCAATTCTGGGGAGCCGGATTGGAGAAGCCCATAGGGGCGAAGCTTGTCTTCGCTCTCTTTGTCTGCTTCTTTTCCATATTGCTCCCCAGAGTTGGGGCGGGGGGCTTCTCTATCCAGTCTCTAAGAGGCGGCAGGTAGAGCGCTCTACCAAAACCGTCGGCAGCAAAACGTGCTGGTAGGCCGGCGGCGGGGCCGGGCCGAGGCGGCGCAAGAGCAGCGCGGCGGCTCGCTGGCCGATCCGCTCAAACGGCTGGCGCACAGTGGTCAGCAGGGCCGGACGCGCCGAATGCTGGTCGTCGTCGTCGAAGCCCAGCACGCTGATGTCGCCGGGGACAGTCTTGCCCCGCACCTCCAGGGCCGCAATCAGCGTGTGCGCGATCTGGTCGTTGACCGCAAACACGGCGGTCGGCGGCGGATCGAGCGCCAGGAGGCGGACGGCGAACTCATCCACGGACTGTGAGAACGCTTTGGTGGGCAGAGACCAAACCTGCGCCGAAGAAAACGGCAGGCCCGCGTCCGTCAGCGCATCCCGGTAGCCGTCAATCCTCTGCGCCACCGACGAGGCCGGAAGGTCCCGCGTCAGATGGACGATCCGCGTGTGTCCCTGGTCCAAAAGAAACTGGGTCGCATCTTTTGCGGCGTCGTAGTTGTCCACCCCGACAAAGTCACACAAAAAATCGTCGTCGCAGCGGTCCACGAACACCACTGGGCGGCCTGCGCTCTGGACGCCGCGCCATCCATCAAGCGAGCCGGGTTCCAGGGTCGGCCAGACAATCGCCCCGGCGATGTCTTCTTCCAGTATCGCCTCGCACGCCTGCCGCTCTAGAACACCGCGCGGCGCGGTTCGCAGGTTCAGGTCGAACATCAGCGGGCGGAAAGCCGCTTCCCGCGAATGCAGGACATGGGCGATGCCGCGCATGATCTCGCGGGATCCGTGGTCCGCCGCGTGCTGCGGCAGAATCACCGCAATAGTCCGGGACACCGGTCGGGGCCGGGAGCGCGGGGCAGACCGGATACCGGCCGCCGGACTGACACGCGGGCGGCAGCCCGGCTCCCGCACAATCTGCCCGGTACGGGTCAGCTCGGCAAGCGCGGCCCGAACCGCCGAGCGGTCCAAAGCAAACTCTGACGCGAGATCCCGCTCGGCAGGCAGGCGCGAACCCGGCAGGTAAACTCCCTGCATCATCCGCTCCGCCAGGATTTCGACAATCCGGCTGTTTTTCAGCGTAGGTTTCTTTTGCATGCGCCGGATCGAACAACCAAACTTGCCTTATGATGACACCAAATTCCGCGTTTGTCAACCAAAAAACGCCCATAGCGCAAAAATCAGTAATAGACCAAACTTTATTTTGCGGCCGGGTACGGAAAAGCGCGGCCAGCGGCTATCATACAGTATGCAGCTAGAATGGGACCTTCGGGACGAGTATTCGGAGATAGGCAGTACGGAAATGGGCAGTACGGGAATGGGGGGCGTGGACCTGCTCCGGGACGCCGTCGGCGACGCGCTGGCCGTGCTGCCGCGCGAGCATCTGCGCCGGCTTGCGGTCATTACGGTGGAAGACGAAGACCCGCGCGGCAAGGCGCTCGGCATTTGGCGGCTGGATCACCGGGGGGCCGGGATTACGCTCTACGCCCAGCCCCATGTCCGGCCGCTCCTGCGCCTGCCGCCGGAGATCCGGGCGTTCGCCCTGCGGCTGTATCTCGGCTACACGCTGTTCCACGAAGTGGGGCATCATGTCACCCGCTTCCTGAACAAACGGGCCGCCCCATCTAAAAAAGCTGCACTTGTAGATCAGAAAATCGAGCGATGGGCCGATGAATACGCCGAAAAGCGGACTAAAAAGCTGGTTGACCACTGGCTCCAGCCCGGCGGCCTGGCCGAAAGTCCACCGGCCCGGCAGGCGCTGGAGTCCGCCCTGCAAGTCCTGCGGCTCGACACGGTTGTGGCGGCGGATACGAGGACACAGTCCGTGGGCACGGGAACAAACCCGTCAGAGATGGCGTCGTAAGTGGTGGGAACGGCCCGGCGTCAAGGGCGCCGCCGGGCCGCCTCCCCTTCCGCGGCCTGCCCGGCCCGTTTCTATAGACCGACAAAAAGCGGCCCCGGTACAGAGTGTACCGGGGCCGCTTTTTTAGCTTGAGAGAGGCGGAACCCCTCCCGCTCGTCCCTCGCTCCCTTTCACCTCGCTATGGAGGCTCTGCGACTAGAGGCCCCTGTTAGGGAAGGGCAATACAGAACAGAGCCGAAAACAGAACAGAGCCGAAAATCGGAACGCCCGCGTCTTATGCTTGTCCGTCTCTAGCCCTTCCCTAACAGGGGCCTCTAGTCGCAGAGCCTCCATAGCGAGGTGAAAGGGAGCGAGGGACGAGCGGGAGGGGTTCCTACTTCCCGCCCTGAACCGCGAGGGCGCGGTCAACATGGCGCAGCTCGCGGCGCAGGTCCGACAGACGAGACAAGGCGGGGTCGCTGAGAATGAGGTCCCACTCTTCCGTGTCGTAGCCGGGGACATAGCGCGGCAGGAAGCCAGCGGTCTTCGGCGCAATCGGCGCGGCCCGGTCGGGAACCGAGAACGGCACGAACGCGATCTGCGAGTCGTCGTACTCCGACTGGAGCCGCTTGCCGCGCCGGTTCGCATACGCCGGGTCGAGCTTCGAGACCAATCCCCATTCTTTCATCGCTTCTTCCGGCAGGGACGCGAAGAAGCAGGCCAGCCCTCGGTTCGAGTGCAGCATGACATTGCGCTGGTCCAGCACCAGGGCGCGGTCGAACATGTCAATCGCCTGCTTGTGCTTTTCTAAGGCCAGCTTGGCGCGGGGATCGTTTGTTTTCTTGGACAGCTTCACAATGTCCTGAAGCGCCTTGCCGGATTTCGCGTAAGCCAGGCCCAAATTGGAAAAGTCTTCCATGCGGGTCTGGCGCAGGCCGATGACCGCTCGGAACTCGGCAATGGCCTCGTCGAGCTGGCCTTTCTGGTAGAAGACGATCCCCCGGTTCGAGCGGCAGTCGGCATTCTGCGGCTCATGGCGCAGGGACAAGTCCCATTCGCGCATCGCCGCTCCTACGTTCTTCATCAGCGCGTGGGCGTAGCCCCACTGGTAGTGAACTGCATAGAAGTCGGGGCGCAGCTCCAAAGCCCGCGCAAAGTTCGGAAACGACAGTTCCGGCTTACCGATGGCGATATGGCACACTCCGTAATTGTTGTGAACTTCGGGGATATGCTCGTCAAGCCTCAGCGCGACCCCCAGCTCTTCCAGCCCCAGCGTGATGCTTTCCCGGCGCAGGTGCAGCCAGCCGATTTGGGCCGGGATGTGCGCGTCTTTCGCACTGAGCTGGGCGGCGCGTCTTAAATGCACGCCCGCTTCATGAAAGTCATCCGACAAGCCCAAAGCGACCGCGAGGTTCGTGTGGGCCAGCGCCGACTGCGGCCAGATCTTGGCGGCCGCCGAAAAGTACTGCACCGCCTGCGGGATCAACTGCTGCTGGGTCTTGATGACGCCAAGCGTCGTCAGCACTTCCGGCGAGTGCGGGCTGAACTGAGCCGCGCGGGACGCATACCGGTCTGCGTATTCCATCGCCTGATGGTCGGCATACGCTTTGCCGAGGTTCGCGCAGGCTTCCCACAGATGCGAGTTGAGGTCAACGGCTTCCCGGAGCGCAAGAATGCCGTCATTGGCCACCCCCAGCCGGCACAGTCCATAGCCGTAATCGGCCCGGACCGCCGCGCCTGCCGGGTCAACATGGGTCGCCCTCGCCAGCTTTTCCACTTCCGCCGCCGCCGCGTCCTTCGACAGATGGCTCAGCGCCTGGTTCGCCAGCGCGGGCGCATTGGCGCTGTCGCTTTGGAGCGCGGCCTCAAACTCCGCCGTGCCATCGTCGCCGCAGAGGGTCAGCGCGAGGCCGAGGTTGTTGTGCGCGTCCGCCTTCAGCGCAGCGTCGTCCCCGGCCAGCAGCAGGGCCTGCCGGAACTGCGGTACGGCTTCATCATAGCGCCGCTCCCGGCACAGCACCAGCCCCACCCGGTTGTAGAGCGTGGCGTTCTTCGGCTCCTGCTTCAGCGCCCGCTGCAGCTCGGCGAGCGCCGCCGACGCCCCGGCGGGGTCGGGGTCCGCGCCGTTTTCGGAGAACAAATGGGCTAAATTGGCCGCCGGTGCGACAAAGCTTGGCCCGGCCTGGGCGGCCCGCCCGAACATTTCACCGGCCTGGGCGGACGCGCCCCGCTTTGCCAGCGCGACCCCGACATTGTTGAAGAACTCGGCGTCGGCGCTGCCGAGCTGCCGGGCCTGCTGGAACCAGTGAACACTCTTCTCGATTTCACCTTGCAGCAGAAACAGCGCCGCCAGCCGCAGCCGGGCGGCCGAGGCCAGAGCGGCGTCTTTGAGGTCCGCTTCTGCGTGTTCCTGCACCTGCATTCCGGTTTCGGCAATCTGCGTTTGCAGCACGGAATGGCGGTGTTTCAGCTTCCCCGGCAGGATGCCGCGCAGGAGCGAAAAGCCGCCGCCATGCGTGCCGGCTGGAACCGCCTTGCTGGTCTTGCCGAGCTTCAGCAAAATGCCGCACTGGCCGCAGACCAGAGCGCCGGGAGAATCTTTGTGGCTGCAATAAGGGCACATAATGTGTGTAATCTAAAGGATGTAAACGTGTGTGATCTAATATGATGTAAAGGAGGCAGAAAAGATAGGAACCATGCCATGAATGGCACGGCTATTGAGCGCAGACGCTACAAAACACCGCTTCGCGGGGTTAAGAGCCAGATGAAGATAATTCTTTCCCAGTGCCGCGCCCTCCGGGTAGCCAGTGCTGACCAACGCAGAAGCGGTACTTCGTAGCGTCTTTGCTGTGTAGCCGTGTGTTTATGCCTCCGGCATTACTTCGTATCAACACATGGTCCTGGGCGACACGTTTTCCCGCAGGTGAACGCCGCTACAAACAGCAGATAACCCCAGCGCCTCAGCAGCGATGTTGTTTGCCACACCCTTCAGTTTCGCCGTGCGCCTAAATTGGCAAGCTCATCGGCGCGGGCATTGCCTTCGCGTAGGATATGCGTCAGCGTCACGCCGCCGGGGAACAAGCGGCAGAGCGCTTGGGCTTCCAGTTGAAGCGCTTTCAGATGCGGGGCGTTGATTTTGTAGCGCCCTTCCATCTGCCGGGCCATAAGCTGGCTGTCGGTGTGCACTGTCACCCGCGCCGCGCCGCGCGTTTTCGCTTCTTCTAGCCCTCGGATGAGCGCTTTGTACTCGGCGACATTGTTGGTCGTCTGCCCGATTCCCTCCCCGATTTCCGCAAGTGTCGCGCCGTCTGCATCCGTCACCAGAACACCGATGCCTGCCGCGCCGGGATTGCCTTTGCACGCACCGTCAATAAACAAAATGAGTTCCATGATTCTCAGTATAGCACAGGCCGCTAGGCACTCGGCGGCGGCGGCCAGACATCATTGGATGGATTTGACGAAGGCGGAATGTAGCCGCCGGTGGTGAGACCCGGTGCCTTCCGCAGCGCCGAAAGCTGAAGGGACGCTTGGAAGCCCTGAAACAGCCGAAATACGGCGTAGGCATGGAACGCCACTGCAAGCCACGAGCCGATGAACACCAGCAGCGCCGCATCCAGCAGGTAAAAGACCGTTCCAGCAATGAACGCCCACAGGATGCCTTTGCGGGCAAACACGCCGTACAGGACATAAAAAGCCGCGCACACAACGTCCAGCGCAAGCGCCGCCCCTTTCGGCAGGCCCAGCACTCCCGAATCAAGAAGCGCCGTGGTGCCGAGGCCGAAGGCCGAGCGCCAGGTGATCCCAAACTGGGCCAGCACCGAAACGGCGAACGAGATTCCGGCAATCCAGAAGAACCAATCCCCGCTCACCTGCGCCCGTTTCTCGGCGACCGCCTGCTCCATTCCGACTTGTCTGTTGATCATAATCCGAAAATCTTTCCTTTGACGACGCCTGCTTGGCAGATGTTCCCAATTTGTTCGCGATTTCGGAGATAAATTCCTGCTTTTTTTGCGGGGAGTAAGGAGACCTACCCCGGTTCGTTCCTCACCGACCCTCCCTGAAGGGAAGGTGAGGAGAAAAGAAGGAGTCAGAGGGCGCAGCAAGCAGCGCCTCTACGTTTCCGGTCTGAAACTCTTTACCTTCCCTTCAGGGAGGGTCGGTGAGGAACGAACCGGGGTAGGTCTCTTGTGCCGGGGCCTACTTCTACTTCCGCCGCCCGTGCGTTCGGTAAACAAACGCCAGCACCTGCGCGACGGCCTCAAACAAATCGGGGGGGATTTCGCGGCCAATTTCGACCGCCGCGTAGAGGGAGCGGGCCAGCGGCTTGTTCTCGACCAGCGGGACTTTGTGTTCCCGCGCGGTTTCGCGGATGCGGGCGGCCATCTCATCCTGGCCCTTCGCGACGACTTTTGGGGCGGACGACCCGCGCTCGTACTTCAAAGCCACCGCAAAGTGGGTCGGGTTTGTGACCACCACATCGGCGGTCGGGACATCGGCCATCATGCGCTTTTTGGACATTTCACGCTGCAACCGGCGCACCCGCGCCTTGACCTGCGGGTCGCCTTCCGACTGCTTGTTTTCCTGCTTGATCTCCGACAAGCTCATTTTTAAGGACTTCTCAAAGTCGTACTTCTGGTACGCATAATCGGCGACCGCAAGCGCCAGCAGCACGGCGCTGACCCGCAGGCCGATGGTCCAAAGCAGGCCGCCGACCACGGCCATTGTCTGGGGCAGCGGCTCGCGCATGAGCGCCAGAAGCTCGCCGGACTGAATGCCGTTTCGGATTGCGGTGTAACAGATGCCGGCGACCAGACCCATTTTGAGCAGGCCTTTCAAAGCTTCCACCGTGCCGCGCAGGGAAACAAGCCGTTTGAAGCCCGTGGCCGGGTTCAGCCGGTCCCACTTCGGATGGAGCGCTTCGGGCGTCACGGCGAAGCCGACCTGCCCGATGCCGGAGACCAGCGCCAGCACAACCGCCAGGAGTGCGACCGGCAGCAGAATTTTCCCGCCCCAAGCCAGCCCTTTAAGCTGCCACAGACGCACCGTCTCGAAGGTAAACGCCGAATCGTGGGGGTTAAACCGGAACGCCGCCTGTAAATCCCGGATCAGGCTTGTTCCGGCATCGCCCGGCAGCAGCAGGTGGAGCGCCGCAACCACCGCAAGCAGCGTCGCCGCCGCGCCGAACTCGGCGGACCGGGCCACCTGTCCACGCTTGCGTGCCTCCGCCCGGCGCTTGGGGGTTGCCGGAAATGATTTTTCTTCGCCGTCGGCCATGAGTTAGCATTGCAAGAAGCCACGGAATAAATTCCGAGGCTAGGATAAAACAGTGTCGAAGCGACACAAAATTGACTCGGCTGTCTCTGTCTTCCGTCACCTCGACGGTGTTTTCGTCTCAGCCTCGGAATTTATTCCGTGGCTCTTTGCGGGACGCGCTTACTTGTGCATTCCGCGCAGCAGCAGACCCACGCCATCGGGGGACGCGCTTGTCATCTGCGTCACCACCGCCGTCAGCAGCGGCAGGGCGGCAATCACCACCACAAAACCCACCAGCACTTTCAGCGGCATCCCGACGTAAAACACCTGCATTGAAGGCATGGCCCGGTTCAGGAACGCGAACGCGATGTCCGTCACCATTAAGACGGCGGCGGCAGGCGCGGCGATTTGCAGGCCCGCCAGCAGCATCTGGAACGTAATGTCGGTGAATGATCCTGTCAGCCCCGTAATGGAGAGCTGGGAGACTGGCAGCTTCACAAACGACCGCTCCAGCGATGCCAGCAGCAGCCAGTGGCCGTTTACAATCAGATACAGGACCAGCGCGTAGCGGTACTGGAAACTTGAGATCGGCGCGACTGATTCATTAAACTGCGGGTTAAAGGTCGCCGCCTGCGTGAACCCCATCTGATAGTCAATGAGCGCCCCGGCCATGCGGACCGCGACAAACAGCAGCGACACGACAAACCCGATGAGCAGCCCAATCAGCGCCTGCCCCAAGATGACCGCCGCCATGCCGAACACGGTTCCCGGCACGGTCGCCGTCACTGCCCCTTTCACCAGCGGCAGCAGCACCAGCGACAAAAGCCCCGACAGGCCGATCTTTACCTGCGCCGGGATTTCAGTCGCCCCGAAAACCGGCGCGGAGACAAACAGCGCCGAAACACGGGCGAACACCTGCAAGAACGCCCAGAACGAGTCGGCGGAAAACGCGGCTAAGTCAAACATAACTTTTTTAGGTCCGCTGCCGGGGGTGTAGAAACCCCCGGCAAAAAAACGTCCTGCGGACGAAGATGAGAGGCTAGGAGAAGTGGCCTTGTCCTCGCTCCTTGTCCGAAGGACACATTCCTGCCGGGGGTTTTCACACCCCCGGCTCCTGGCCACAGAATGACCGTGCTAATGGATGACCGTCGGCAGGCTGGCGAACAAGCCCGACGTGAACCTGACAATCGTGTGCAGCATCCACGGCCCCAGCACGGTCAGCGCCAGCACCAGGGCGATAATCTTCGGCACAAATGTCAGCGTCTGCTCTTGAATCTGCGTTACCGCTTGAAACAAGCTCACAATAACGCCGATGACCAGCGACAAAATCAAAATCGGCATAGACATCTGAAGTGAGATCAGCATGGCATGACGCGCCAAATCCATCGCCTGTAATTCCTGCATGGCCTGTTTGTACCATACTTTTATCAGGCTTCCCCATAAAAAGAACGGTCAGAGCGGAACAATCCCCCCGCTTGTTTGGTATGTAAAGGGAATGCGGTCGCTTTTGCCCGCACCCGCTCACCGCCCGACAGGGACACTCTGAGGAGAACTTCGATGACACACGCTTTCAAGCCGCAGACCGCCTGCGTGCTCGCCGCGCTGACTCTCGCCGCTGCCGCCGTCCCGTCCGCTTTCGCCGCGCCCGCTCAGGCCCCGCACGCTAGGAAAATGGCCGCCGCCAAGACCGTCTACGTCTGCAAAGACTGCCGCGCCTATTACACGCCCGCAATGGCGAAAAAGATGAACTACAAAGACGACATGGGTCACACCCTGGTTAAGACCGCCAAAGCCCCCGTCGGCTTTATGGACGCCAGCAAAATGAAGATGTAAAGCAGATAAAAAACGGCCCGGCTTCTCAGTGAGAGGCCGGGCCGCTATTTATTTCCAATCCACCTGCGGCAAGCCCAGCGTTGACGCCATTTCTTGTGCAAACCGATTTGCCGCCTGCCGTTTTCCAAATGTTCCCAGAGGTATTACACTTTTTCTGCCGCACCGCCACTTGATGCCGACATTGATTTGGCCTTCGCCAAGTGAGCGTACACTAACTCCCGCCATGTCTTCCCAAGTCCCCGACCGAGTGACGGGAAAAAAGGGCCAGCCGCGAACGAGGCGGTAAGTGTGCCGCTCTAAATCCAAATGCAATTCTTCCGGGCCGCCAATGTAAATGCAGAAAGCCCCCACCGCAACATCCAGCAGCGCAAATATCGCCCAAGCCGTGAAACGTACCACCGCGCTGAGAGAACCCGTGCTGTTCACAAGGCTATGCCAATAAAGAAGCGGGCCTCCCACACCCATGAAAAGCCCCAACACCCCCATGAAGACGCGCTGTGACAAGCGCCTGCGGAAGACCATTTTCCCAAATGAGCTTTGGTACAGAAAGCTGCCGGCACGCATTCCAACAAAGGCAAGAACAAGGAAAGTGATGAGGGAACCGAACAGGGCGATCAAACCTAACAAATTGACGGTGTGATGAGGCATGGATCAATGTTTTCAGTGCTGCGGCAGTCGGCGCTATGGCTTAGTACCGAGCAGCAGGGGCAGCAGGCGCGTGTCTACAAAATGGCGCACGGCCATTTCCCGCACTTCGGGGGAGGCGTCCCAGTACGGCTCGGCAAAGGTCGCAATGGACTGGTGAGCGTCGTAGATGTCCGCGCTCCTCACGCCGTCAGGATGCATGGCTTCGTCTTTTTCGACGTATTCGCCCCAGCCGAGTGTCAAGTCAAGCAGGCGCGTGAAAGGGTCTTTGCTTTCCATCGTCTGGCGGCTTTCAGAGGGTGCGAAAAAAGTCCCCGCCATGAATAGCGGGGCTAGGGGGCGCAGACGCCAAGCAGTCTGCGACCGGAAGGTTATCGGGGTCGGCTCTGTATCTTCCGGCCGCAGACCGATTGGCCGTAGGCCCTCAGACCTGCCATTCATGGCGGGGCTTACTCACTCGCCCTATTCCTGTCCTACTCCCAGTACTTCGCCACTTGAGTAGGTGTCTCCCAGACGGAAACGTGGTCGAGCTTGGCGCGGTCGAACGGGGTCTGCTTTAAAGCGCGGTAGATGTAGGCGGCGATGTTCTCGGCGGACGGCGAGACGCCCTCGAAGCCGGGGACTTCGTTGAGGTAGGTGTGGTCAATCGTGTCCAAGACGGCGTTGAAGGCGCGTTTGATGTCGGTGAAGTCTACGAGCATCCCGAAGCGGTCCAGCTCGGTGCCGGTGTAGGCGACTTCAATTCGGTAATTGTGGCCGTGCAGGGACTCGCAGGGGCCGTTGTAGTCAAACAAGCGATGGGCGGCGGCAATGGTTTTTTCAACACGGACTTCAAACATAATCACAAATCTTTCAAGTAGCGGTTTCGCTCGTCCACGAAAATCTGCTTCGGCGTAATCGGCTCGTCGGTGAGCGTGAACGCGGCGATGATGACGACATCCCCGACACGGATCAAATGGGCGGCGGGGCCGTTCATGCAGATGATGCCGGAGCCGGGCGGGGCGGGAATGACATACGTTTCTAAACGCTGGCCGTTAGTCGCGTTCCAGACATGCACCAGCTCGTTCGGCGCGAGGTCTACGCGCTCGATCAGCTCCGAGTCAATCGTGATGGAGCCGATGTAGCTGACATCGGCTTCGGTGACGGTGGCCCGGTGGATCTTTGATTTCAGCATCTGGCGCAGGCGCATGAGCAGTCAGCGGCCTCCGCCTTTGCCTGCCATCAGGGACGGCGCAGGCTTTGCACCAGCCGGCTTCGCGGAACGGCGGCGCGTCTGCTGCCGCACCTTCACGGCGGGCGTGACCGGAGGCGTCGGCGCAAGGTCGGCAATCGGCTCCAAGCGGTTTTCTAAAATGCGCCGCCGTAAGGAGATGAGGCCGCCGAAGAACAGCAGCAGGGTGCCGATCCAGACAAAGCTGATCAGGGGGCGCGTCGTTACTTCCAGGTAGAACGCCGGCGTCGGCAGGCCGCTGTCTTCGCGCAGGTTCAAGGCCGCCGCCTCGTTCATCGCCCCCGCGCCGGGGTTCGCTTTGTCGCTGCTGCCGGCGTTCATGCCGGCAAAGCTGATTAATGCCCCGCCGGGAAGCTTCACTTCCGGCGACTTCGGCTCGGAGTTGTCTTTGTACTGAATAAAGGACGGCGTCACCAGCGAGGTTACTCCCTGGTAAGTCACCCGCACCACCGCCGACACCTTTTGAACATCCGGGATGATGCCCTGCCGCAGCAGCGGCCCCATCGGGTTGTCAAAGCGCATGAACTCAACAGTATAGATCTTCGGATGCACCGGGTCCGGGCTGATGTTGATCTTTTTCACATCGCCGAGCTTCAGCGTCCGTGGGTAGACCGGCGTCTTGTAGAAGCTCTCAAAGCCCGTTCCATTGCTCATGTTGAGGTACAAGTCGCTTGCGCCGTGATGCAGGATGGCCGGATGAGCGAACACCATCTTCTGGCCGCCGCCTTCGGTCGCCCGCAGCGCATACGGCATTCGGGCCTGGAACCGCTCTTTGCCGTTGGTGGACGCGACATCCACCAGCAGCGCATTATCCTTGTCGGTCGCCGGGTCGCCGGACATGCCCTGGTAGACCGCCGTGTACGCGCCGTTCATCACCGGCACAGGCCGATGCTCAATCAGCAGAATGTCCGACTCTTTGTGCACAAACACAACCAAACCGACAATGCCGAGCAGCATGGTCGCCGCGCCGAGATGCGACAGCGTCCCGCCGAGTGTCCAGGCCGAACGCACGGCATTCGGCACCCGGTCTTTGCGCGGGATCAGCCGGGACAGCAGCAGGAGGTTCGCGACGACGGCAAACACCGACGCCGTAAACAGCAGAAGCTGCGGGATGAGCTTGCCGCCGGTCAGCGGCGTTCCCAGATATTTTGCCGCAAGCACAAAGCCGAGCGCGGCAACCACCGAAATCCCGTAAGCCCAAACCAGCTTCACGGCGTTTGCAGCCCCGCTGCCGCGCCACGCGAGATGCGGCCCGACCCCCATGCCAAGAGCAATTAAGACCGCCAGCGGGAACATGGCTTTGTTGTGGTAATCTTCCCGAACCGCCCCCTGGAAGCTTGCCATGTGCAGCTTGACCCCGATGCCGGTCAGAAGCGGCGCGGACAGCCCAGCGGCGGCAATCCCCGCGCAGAGGGTCAGCAGGACAATCGCCATCGTGTAACCGAACTCGCGTGACCCGACATCTTCGGTTGCCGTCTCGCTCTGCGGGATCGCTTTACGCCGCCAAACCAGAGCGCCGACCGAGACTGCTACGGCGGTGAGCAGGACGCCGAGCAGGACATTGTTGGCGTTGCCGCCCAGCGTCGAGAACGAGTGGACGCTAAACTTGTCCAGAATGCCGGTGCGGGTTAGGAACGTTTCGTACAGCGCCCCCGAAAACGGCAGCAGGGCCAGCAGCAGGGTCGGCTTTAAGAAGCCGCCCCGGACGCGCTGGGTTTGCGCCGCGTGCAGGAAGCCCAGCAGCAGCATCCACGGGACAAACGGGCCGTTCTCCACCGGGTCCCATTCCCAGAAGCCGCCCCACCCCAGCATTTCATACGCCCAGTAGCCGCCCATCATCATGGCGAGGCCAAGAACTGAGAAGCCAAACAAGCCCCACGGCAGCGCCCGCTTCAGCCAGCCGTCCCACTCCCGCCAGCCGAGAGCCGCCAGCGCAAACGCAAACGGCACGGTGAGCGCGGCGAAGCCGAGAAACAGCGTCGGCGGATGGATCACCATCCAGTAGTTCTCTAGGTTAGGGTTGAGGCCGAGGCCCTCGGTCGGCGTCACCTGAATGCCGAACGAGTCCGTGGTCGGCAGGAACGGCGGCTTAATGACCAGCATTCCCATCAGGAACAGCAGCACGGCCCCATAAATCGGCATGACCCGCCGCTCCGCCGCGCCCGCCGTTCCTGCCAGCACAACACCAAGTATCGCGATCCAAAAGCCCCACAGCAGGAACGAGCCTTCCTGCCCCGCCCAGAACGACGGGAAGTAGTACAGCGGCGACATCGCCCGCGCAGAGTGGTCGTACACATACTGCACATCGAAGCGGTGCGTGACGAGCAGTGTTCCCAGCACGGCTGCCGTGCCGAGCGTCGCCGCCGCCGCCAGTCCAAACGCCGCACGTCCGACGCGCACAAAGGCAGCCCCATTGCCGGGCGCGTCGCGCCGGACACAGGCGAGGAGGTAGCTGCTCATCGAGAGGATAAGCGAGGCAACGGCGATCCAGATTGCAGTGGTTCCCAAGAGTGGCAGAAGTGGTGACGGCATGGTGTTGTGTTTCTAAGAGAAGAACCCCTCCCGCTCGTTCCTGGCACTTGCGGCATCCTGCCTCAGTGTCGCTCCCTCAGCAGTGGCTACCTGGAAGGCCCCTGCTAGGGAAGGGCAAAGAGGAATGAGGATAAGAAATGGGAGCGCCCGCGCTTTTCGTTCTGTCTGTCTCTGGCCCTTCCCTAACAGGGGCCTTCCAGGTAGCCACTGCTGAGGGAGCGACACTGAGGCAGGATGCCGCAAGTGCCAGGAACGAGCGGGAGGGGTTCCTGCCTCCTACCCCCCGTAGCTCCGGTCTGTCGTCTGGCCCTGATACTTCGACGGGCATTTGACCAGCAGCTTATCGGCGACAAAGATGCGCTGCGCCGGGTCATAAGTCCCGGTCACATTGATGGCGACAGCCTTGCTCATCGCCGAGTCCAAATCTTCCGGCTTCGGACCTTTGTAAGTGACGGGCAGCAACTGCCCGGTAGAAGGATCGCGGATCGTAAAGCGCAGGGAGTGAAGGTCGCCCTCATAGTTCATCGTGCCGGCGACCGGCGCACCCATCACCTGCACATCTGAGTCGGTTGCTTTCATCGCCTCGGCAAACGGCACAATGTTGATCAGATTGTTCTTGAACGCCACGGCGCTAAACGCCAGCGCCCCGATTATGATAATCAGGCCAATCACGGCCCCCTTGTTTTTCATTGTTGTCTCTCTCAACGAGATCGGAATGCCGGTGCCACGGAATAAATTCCGAGGCTTGGATGAAAACACCGTCGAGGCGACGGAAGACTTCGGCCTCTTGTGTCGCTTCGACTGCACTGGCAGACCTGGAAGGCACTGTTTTGTTTCAGCCTCGGAATTTATTCCGTGGCTCTGCGCCGTGACATTTTACTCCGCAACATCCGGCTCTTCCAGCAGCCGCATCTCTTCTTCCAGACGCTTCACCTTGCCGTCTAGGTTCCAGAGATACGCCCAGAAGCCGACAAAAATCAGCAGCGGCACCAGCATCAGCGGAAGGAGACTCGACATTCTACAGCCGCCCTTCCACAACCACCGCTTTCGCCGGGACACGGGTTTGAGAGGCGGCCCGCGCCAGACGGCTCAAGCGAAGCTGGACAGTCTCCAGCGCGACATGGACGCGAAAAGCCCACACATAAATCAGGGTCAGGCTGACCGAAAACGCAGTTAAAACGAGCCAGTATTCGCCGCCGAAAACCACGTTCTTCGGATGCAGCGTGTTTGGGGTCGAGTTCGGCAGGATCAGCGTCAGGAACGGCACCGAGACCAGGGCAAACAGCGTGTAGACCGCACTGACCGTCGCCCGCTTGCGCCCGTCGTCAATCGCCGTTCGGAGGGCGAAGTACGCACAGTAGATCAGAAGCAGCATGACAATGCTGATCTGCTTGATGTCCCAGCTCCAATACGCCCCCCATTCGGCATTTGCAAAAATCGCTCCTGTGACCGTCGTGAGTGTCCACAGCAGCAGCGCGAGGCCAAGCGAAACCGACGATTTAATGTCGTCTTCCAGCCGCCGGTTTTTGAGGTAGCACACAGCGTACCAGACCCCGACCGCCGTGGCGACCGAGCCGACGAGGGAGCAGGGAATATGAAAGACGGCAATCCGGGCCAGCGCCGGGCTGACAAACATGGGCACCGGCGGCAGCCACAAAAAGCCTGCGGCCACCGACGTGCAGACGAGAAGCAGCAGGCCGACCCGGCCTAATTTTAAGGTGTTAGTCATTCCAAATATATTCAAACAGCACAAACGACGCCGTTGTCATGACCAGGCTGTAGACCGTCAGCATTTCAATGTCAGCCCGCGCCTTTGTCAGATGGCTCGGCAGGCCGTCAAACGCGCCAATCGTCCCCTGCACGGCAATCAGCAGCAGCGGCAGCAAGATCGGAAATGCCACGACAAAGAACAAAGCACTCTTGCCGGAAGACGCCGACGAAATCAGCGCGGCCACAAAAGTCGAGGCCCCCGACAAGCCGAGGCCGCCTAGTAATAGAACACCAAACAGCACCCCGAAGTTCACCGATTCCAGCGGCAGCACCAGCAAAAATAGTGACACGCTGACGACTTCAACCAGAAAAACTAAAGCGCAGTTAAACAGCCACTTGCCGGCGTACACGGCGGTCGGCGGCGCATAGAGTTTCAGCAGCGGGGCGGTCCCCGCTTCTTCCTCGCGGACAAACACGCGGGCCAGACCCGACAGCGCAGCGAACAGCAGAATGATCCAAAGCAGCGCGGCTTTGACTTCCGACTTCACGGTCGCCGTGCTGAGAGCGGCGGACACGGCAATCAGCGTTGAAACCGCAAACAGCAGCGTCGCGCCGACCGCGTACTTGGTCCGCAACTCCACTTGCAAGTCTTTTCGGAACACGGCCCAGGCCGAGTTTAGCCAATGGTTAACGACACATCTCCCCACCGCCCCGCTTCGGCAGCATCATTTGTCGCAACAACCGCGATTCGGCCCGCCGTGCGGCACTCATCGAGAAGCGCATCAGCGATTGACCGGCCCGCGCTGTCCAAAGCCAGGGTCGGCTCGTCCCAGATCAAAAGCGGCGGGTCGCCGAGAAGCGAGACTGCAAGCTTGAGGCGCTGGCGCATTCCCGATGAATAGGCCGCTGCAAAGTCCCGGCCCCGCGCCGCCGGCAGGCCGACTTGTTTCAGCAGCGCGGCAGGGTCACCCGGCGGCAAACCACGCAGGTGAGCGAAGAACGCCAAATTCTCACTGCCGGTCAGCTCGCCGTAAAGCTGAACATCAGGGGCGGCATAGCCGCGAGTGCCGGAAAACTCGACCCGCCCATCTTCAGGCCGCAGCAGGCCGGCAATGATTTTCAAGAGTGTGCTTTTCCCCGCGCCGTTCGCCCCGGCGACAACCAGGCACTGCCCCGGCAGGACTTCGGCGGAGACGCCCGAAAACAGCGCCCGCCGCCCGTAAGCCATCGAAAGATTATGCAGGCGCAGCGTGTTTGGCATTGTCTTATTGCCCTAGCCTGAATACTCCTGCCAGCACCGGCGCACCGTTTGTTCCAGAGCGTCCGGGTAGGCAAAGCCGAGACGGGCGGCCAAACGCCGGCCCACCGCCGCGACTTCATTGCGGTTCGTTTCGACGGCCTGCTTGATCTCCGCCCGGTTTGTCCGCGCGGAGCCGAGCACTTCCAGGCTGCGGGGGCCGACGAACTCCGCCACGGTCCGCACTCCCTGCGTCAGACTGTGGATCGTAGGACGCTGCGCTGCCTGGTCCCGGCCGGTCGCGTCCACATACCAGAGGCGCATCAAGGTCGCCTGCTCGATGCCTAGCCCATGCAGGACCAAAAGGTCTAAGTCGCGGGCCAGCACACGGATATGCTTGTGCGAGTTGATCCAAAAATCGGTGACGGCCTGGCAGATCACGGCGGGGTCGGCAGGCGCCGGGTCGGCAGGCGGCGGAAGCTGGGCGACCTCCAGCGCCTGCCCAAACGCCGCATCACGGCAGCCGAGAACAAGCGTGAAGTCTGCCGGCGGGTCCCGCTCTACGCTCTGAACCAGAAAGTCCATAATCAGGCCGCTGGTCAGAAGCAAGTGGTAAAGCACTGTGCCTTCCCAGCGCATCGGATTTATTCCGGCTGCTGTCTCGCCAATTTCCGCCGACAGGTCCGGCGCGGTCATCTCCGTCCTCTGCCAGTGCGGCAGGGACTCAGGGCGAACCGCGACACGCAGGTCAAGATCGCTGTTTTCATCGGCGGAGCCGCGTGCAAAGCTGCCGCCAAGCCACAAGGCGGCAATGTCCGGGTCGGCCCACAGCCGCGCCGCGATACATTTCAGCGTCTCTTTTTGCGGCAGGTCCGCCACGTTATCAAGCGTTAATTCCTGGTTCATAGAAGTGTGCTTAAGCTCTTTTTAGTATCCTTCTTATTATACCGTATGCAAAATCGCGAATCAACCGTGCTTGTGATTTTTTTCACAGATTGTGCTTTTATGGCATACTTGCTCTGCAAGAGGACTTTTGCCCTCTAAATTACCGGGATTTTGCCGACAATGAGGATACAGGAATGAGACCACGCGGAACCGAGCTTCTTTGGCGCAGCAGCGCCGCCCTGCTGTTTGTCGTTCTCGCGCTGGTCGGGATACTTTTCGGCATTGCCTGGCGGCGCAGCCATCCCAGCCGGAATACGCGCCAGCTTGTCGTGACTTTTCTTGATGTCGGCGACGGCGACTGCACCCTGGTCCAGTCGCCGGACGGACGCACGATCTTGGTAGATACCGGCAGCGCGGACGCCGCGCCGGCGCTTTCGGCCCTGCTGAAGCGCCGCAGCATCCAGCGAGTTGACCTGCTGCTTTTGACTTCGCCGGCCCCCGGCAGCGCCGGCGGTGTGCCGGCCCTGCTGGCCGGCGAGGTTCCCGTGTTCCAGGTTTGGGACAACTCGGTGGCGGATACCGGGGAAACGCGCCGGGCCGCCCTGGAAGCCATCCGGCGGCATCATGTGCCGTCAAGCGTCGCCGGAACGGGCGACACGCTCCAAATCGGGTCGCGCCTGTTTATCTCGACCCTTTGGCCGCCGGAAACCGGCGAGGCTTCCCGCCGCGACCCGCTGCTGTGCCGGATCAACTACGGCAGCACGGCGTTTCTGCTGGAAGCGCCGGCGTCGGCCCAGACCGAGCGGGACCTCATCAGCCAGGCCGGGCCGCAGGTCGGGTGCACCGGCGCGTGTACGGACCTCGTGCTGCAAGCGGCGGCCCACGCCGAAGGCTCGCCGTCCGCCGAGCTGCTGCGCCGGGCGACCCCGGCGATTGTCGTTGTCTCGTGCAGCGCCGCCACCGCGCCCGACCAGGCCACGCTGCATTCCTTGCAGGCCGCCGGCGCCGCCGTCTGGCGCACCGACACGCAAGGTACCATCACCGTGACGGCGGGCGGGCGGGTTTCGCCGATTGTCACCGCCGAGCATTATTAGACGCTTTAGAGAAACACTGTAGGGAAATACCGAGGGATCACTATGCAAACATTCAGCGCCCCGCGTGCAACAATACCTCGGCTGGGCGACATCTTAATCGAGCACGGCATCGCCAGCGCGGAGCAGATCCAGCACGCTTTAGAAACCCAGGCGTCTACTGGCCAGCGGCTGGGAACAGTGCTTATCGGCAACGGCTGGGCGACGGAAGAGCAGATCACCGAAGCCCGCTCGGTCCAGATGGATGTCAGCTACGTTGACATCACCCAGGAAGTCCCGGACCCGTTTGCGGTCGCACTGGTTCCGGCGGAAATCGCCCAGCGCTACCTTCTGCTGCCGCTTTCGATGGAAGACGGCTTGGACGGCAAGCCGGGCCGGCTGCACCTCGCCATGGTGGACCCGTGGGACGTGGAAGCGACCGACTGGGTCCAGCGCGAAACCCGCCGCCGGATTGAGCCGCTGCTGGCGTCTGAAACCGGCCTGCAAGCCGCGCTGGAACGGGCGTACCAGTCGTCGCGGAACGACGCGAACTCCTCGGAAATGTCGGAAACAATCGAGCTGGCAAGTTTAGACTCGCTGGATCTCGTCGTTCCCGGCGCCGAAGAACTCGACCTCGGCGACCATGTCCGGCAGGGCGAGCAGGCCCCGGTCATCCGGTTCGTCAACACGCTGTTCTCGGAAGCGGTCCGCCGCCGCACGTCCGACATCCATATTGAGCCGCGCAAAAAAGATTTTCTGATTCGGTACCGCGTGGACGGCCAGCTTGAGACCATCAAAACCGTGCCGCGCAACCTGCTTGCCGCAACCGTCTCGCGCATCAAGATTTTGGCCGAGATGGACATCGCCGAGCGCCGCCTGCCGCTCGACGGGCGCATTGCCATGCGGGTCGAAGGCAAAAACATTGACCTGCGCGTTTCGACCCTCCCGACCCAGTACGGCGAACGGGTCGTCATGCGGATACTTGACCGTTCTACAGCGTCCATGAGCCTCGACGAGCTGGGCTTTTCGGCGCACAACCTGCTGTCGTTCAACTCGCTGATTCGTAAGCCGCATGGGATTATTCTCGTCACCGGCCCGACGGGGAGCGGCAAGACCACCACCTTGTATGCCGCCTTGAACGCCCTGCGCTCACCGACCACGAACATTATCACCTGCGAGGACCCAGTTGAGTACGAGCTGGAAGGCATCAGCCAGTCCAATGTCAACGAGCGGGCCGGGCTGACCTTTGCCCGCCAGCTCCGGGCCATTCTGCGCCAGGACCCGGACGTTGTGCTGGTCGGCGAGATCCGGGATGCCGACACCGCCGAGATCGCCTTCCGGGCCGCGCTCACGGGCCACTTGGTGCTGTCCACGCTGCACTGCAACGAGGCTGCCGGCGCGGTCAGCCGATTGCTTGACATGGGCATCGCGCCGTTTTTGATTGCGTCTACGGTGGTGGGAGTCGTCGCCCAGCGGCTGGTTCGGCGCCTCTGCCCGCACTGCCGGGTCGAGGTGGCTCCCGATGCCGACACACTGGCGATGTACCAGGCTTTGGGGGGCGCTGTGACGCCGGGCATGACCCTTTGGGAAGGGCCGGGCTGCCCGAAGTGCGACGGCAAAGGGACACGGGGCCGGGTCGCAGTGCATGAAGTCTTGGTCACCAACACGCGCATCAATCGCCTGACGATGGAGTCTGCCGAGACGCATATTCTGCGCGACGCCGCGATTGAGAACGGCATGATCCCGATGATCGGCGATGGCCTTGAAAAGCTGCGTTCCGGCCTGACGATTTTAGACGATGTCCAGCGCAAAATCGGCGTCACGGTAATGGAGTAGCGCTCGTAAGGCAGAGTAGAAAGTCCGCAAGACCCCCTAGCCCCTAGCGGCGGGGGAACCGGATGGGGAAGCAATCCCTTCCAGGTTCTTCTCTCGCTCCCCCGTTATTGGGGGCTGGGGGGCTTCCTGAAAACCTTTCTATACACTCCCGAAAATAAATTTGTAAGCCACTTGACAAAAATCGCGAAGTAGCTTATACTATCATCGACAGTCGCCGGCAATTCGGGCTTCTGCCTACAGTTCAGTCGTTTCACGGTCTGTCGTTAGGTTCAGGAGTCACTATGCCGCTGCCGATTGCATTTCCCCTGCCCTCGTTTGAGGGCGCGACGGACTGGCTGGGCGAATCGTTTGCCCCGAACGCTTTTCGTCCGCGCCCACTCCTGGTCCAGTTCTGGGCCGTGTCTTGCCCCATCTGCAAGGTCAACATGCCCGGCGTCCTCTCCTTCCTGGAAACCTACTGCCGCGAGGGCTTGCAGCTTGTTTCCGTCCACATGCCGCGCTCCGAAGCCGACACCGATGTCGAGCGAGTGCGTGCTGTCGCCTTAGAACTCTCCCTTTCCGGCCCCTGCGCCATTGACAACGATCACATGCTGGGCGACCTGTTCCAAACCGGCAGCGTCTGGCCCTGCTACTTCTTCTTTGATGCCGAAGGCAAGCTGCGCTCCCGTGCGGCGGGTCAGCTTGGCCTCAAAATGGCGGAGAACTCCCTGAAGCGTCTTTTGGCGACAGAGCCGTTGCCTGTCTGATTGCTATTATTGCTAACTACATCCAGACTTACTACAGAAGGAGGACAGAGAGACAGCCCTTATGCGTATTGAAGACCGGGAAGAGTTCGTAGACCAAGTGGCCCAGGCGGTCATTGACAAAATCGAGGAGCGCGACCGCATCGAGGGCATGGTCAGCCTCGTTGTGGCCCGCGTTCTGGCTTTGCAGCAAGAGCAGAAAGAAGCCGCTGCCGTGCTGGCCGAAGCGGCCCATTCCAACGGGAACGGAACATTCGAGAAATCATCCGAGGAGAAAACTTATGTCGAGCAATCCTAACACTGAACAAAGCGAGACGATGGACGTGCAGACCGCGCAGCGCGTGGAGCAGGAAAAGATGACGCGCCGGGCAGCCCTGCGAAAGCTGGGCTTTGGGGCGGGCATGGCAGCGTTTGCGCTGCTGGGCGTGGATGATCTGGCCCGGATGGTTGGGAAGCGCATGGAGCGCATGTCAAGCGACAACAAAGTCGCCCAGCAAGTCGCCAAAGAGTTCCAGCAGGCCGGCGTGGCATTCGCCGATGGCGGTGGTTCAAGCACCAGCGTCTGCTCAGGCACTGGTAATCCCTGCGGTTATCCACCTCAAAGTGGTACGGGTACGTCTGTAAGTTGCCAGCATTGTGCCAATCAAGACCTGTTAGATCACTGCTATTGCAATGATCGCTATGGTCCGGGTGCGTTACCGCCGTATTCTTCGAATCCTACTCTATACCAACACTGCAACAATCAAGCATTCGACAATTACGCTGGATGTGCTTGCTGCTGGTGTCAAAGCGGCTCTGCATTGAATCCCACTAACACCTGTCCACAGTCAAGCAGCATGCAGCCACCGCAGGGTTGTGGATGCTGATCACCTCGGCGAATTGTTGGGTTCTTCAACTGCGTACAGTCTCAGTATTGTACGCAGTTACGAGAATTAATTAATGGCACCCTGAGAAGTGAAGACTTTGTCAGAATAGGAAGCATCGTTGAATACTCGCCGTAATCTCATCAGAGGTAGTATTACCTTACTGGTAGTCGTTTCCCTTTTCGTTGCAGGCACCTATCTTATAAGGCAAAACTACAAGAGGCACCATTACATCACTGGTACGATACGGTTTGGCCGCTATCGCGGTCAAAAAGTCCGGGAGACGGAGGAGCATCAGGATGAAATAAATCAACAGGCACAAGCCGATACTCAACGGGATATAGATGCGTGGAATAAGCTGCATGAAGCCCATCCCCATTGAGTAGAGCCTCATCAATCAGGCCATAGACGAGCCGGCTTCTGCAAGTCAGATCGAGAGCCGGAACAGAAAGCGCTGCCTCCATGAAAAATAAGCAGGCCGGGTTTACGCTGATTGAACTGCTGGTCGTCGTCGCCATTGTGGCTCTGCTGGCGGCCCTGCTGTTCCCCGTCTTCGTCAAAGCCCGCGCCCGTAGCCGGCAGACCGCTTGTCTTTCTAACTTGCGTCAGCTTGGCCTCGCCACTTTCCAATACGCCCAGGACTACGACGGCCATTACCCCTACGGCGGCGACCCGGTTGACTTAGACACAGATAGCTGGGGATTCGCGATGAAGGGCATCTACTGGCCGGTGGTTCAGCAGATGCAGCTTAACGGCCAGACCCTCCCAAATGTGATGGCCGGTTATGTGAAAGACCGTGAGCTTTGGCACTGCCCCTCTGATAAAGGCTGCGAGGTGGCAGGAGTGCAAGAGAACGTGCTTTTAGTCGCTTCTCCTTCTTCCTTTGAAGAATATGGCATGAGCTACGCCTACACAACCGAGTTGGCACTGGAAGCGCAGACAATCAGCACTGTCCGGGCGTGGAGCGCGGCACCGCCGTATACGGAGCATTCCCCGGCGGAAATCCCTTTGTTTCGCGATATTGTCGGGTCTTGGCACGGCGGGCCGGCTAGGAGCGAGGAGCGGTCAAACTTAGTGATGCTGGATGGTCACGCCATCAACGCAAACTGGGACAAAGCCTACCAGCTCAGAAATGTCATTTTCACGATCCCGGACCCAAGCCAGTCTCCCAATTAAAGGCCGAACGTGCTTCTTTGACCTGAGCCTGCAAGTGACGTGAGATTATGACACTGGAAAACATCAACCTTGCCGTTTCTACCATCTGGCGCGAGGAAAATTATCTCGATACGACTTTGAGCAGCTTGTTTGCCGAATACCCTCCCAGTCGTGAGCAGCCGATCAGCCTGGTCGTCGGCTCACCGCGAACGGAGCATTTAGCCTGCTACCGCTCGCTCCCTGGGATGACACTCGTTGAAATGGGCATTCATGCCTGGTCTTGGATCGAGAACACCGACGTGCGGAACAAAGCGACATGGAACTACTACCGGTGCCTGACCCAGTGCAGCCTGGGCAAGCGCGGCAGCCTCATCATTGAGGATGATGTTAAGTTTGCGCGGGGCTGGCGTCAACGGCTGGAGATAACGCTGGCGGCGCTGGAAGCCAAATGCGGCGCAGAGTTCGTGCTGACGATTTATGATGGATATGGCTGGTATCCCACAGAAAGCTGCCTGTACGCCGACTACCCGCTCCCGCGTTTCGCGGGGACGCAAGGCGTTTATTACCCGGCGGGGGTGCGCGAAGGGTACGCCAAATACCTCAGACGGCACGGCGTCATGACGAACAGGGACCATTACGATTATTTGCTGCGCGATTACTTGTCTCAGGAGAAGGTGCCGCTGTTCGCCGCCGCGCCAAGCTTGGTTCAGCATATGGGCAGAACAACGACAGGCGTCGGCTCCTGGCATGAGGCTCCCAGATTTAGGGAAGACGTGACTCAAGAACCGGTGCAGGGGCCGGGGCGGGAGCCTGTCGGTTCGAGCATGATGCCGACTGCGGCCCTACAGCAAGCCTAATTTAGTGGACCCTCCTCTTCACCCTCCTGACCCTGCCCTGATTGGAAAAAAGCATCATGCAGCTAACGGCACAAGTCGGTCAGGCCGCCCCAACTTTTACCGCTCCCGCCGCGTTTCCTGGCGAGGGCGCTAACAGTCCTCTGCGGACCATCAGCCTTGCGGATTACCGAGGGCGCTGGCTGGTCTTTTTCTGGTATCCTCTTGACTTCACCTTTGTTTGCCCCACCGAGATTACCGCCCTGTCTGACCGCCTGGACGAGTTCACGGACCTGGACACGGCCCTTCTCGGCGCATCCACCGACTCCGTCTACTCCCACCGCGCCTGGCTGCGGACGCCGCGCACGGACAACGGCATCGAAGGTGTCCGGTTCCCGCTGCTGGCGGACAAGACGGGCCGGATCGCCCGCGACTACGGCGTCCTGCTAGAAGATGAAGGCGTCGCCCTGCGCGGCCTGTTCATCATTGACCCCGACGGCGTCATTCAGTACTCGGTCACGCACAACCTCAACGTCGGACGCTCGGTAGACGAGACGCTGCGGGTGCTGGAAGCCATTCAGTCCGGCGGCCTGTGCGGGTCCGACTGGAAGCCAGTGAGGAAAACACCGGTACACGCATGACATCTGCGCCCCCACCCATTCTTTTCCATTGCCAGCATCGGCGAAATAAAGATAAGCGAAACAAAAAAACGCCCACCGCTCTTGAAGCAACGGGCGTTTTTGGGAAGGCAGAGATTAGTGGGCGGTGTGTGCCTTGATCTCGTGGCGGGTCAAAGCGCCGGCACCGAGAGCGGACATGGTCGGATGCCGCTCGGCGAAGTTCAGCTTCTGGCCGTGAGCCTTCGCGTTCCGGGCAGCGACTTTCAGCGCGTGATGGGTCGCAACGCCGGCGCCGATGCCGGTCAATGTTGGGTGGCGCTGGATAATGTTCGGGCGATGCATGGGCGCCTGAGCGAGCGCCGGGACCATCAGGGCCAGTGCGGCGGGAATGAAAGCAAGGACTGTCTTGCGGCTTGTCATGGTGAAGTTCCTCCGCGTTCAACAGCGTTTCTCGGAAAAAGATAGTTCCACTTCAAACAAACTTTTTTGTGATTTTTTCGGATTAGCCTTGCGAAACCGGTAAACCTGTGTTAAGATGCCTTGTCGCTGAAAATTGCCCGTAGAAATACGAGGGCGTTTGCTCGAAAGGAATTTTGCTTTTGCTGTTTGTGTCTTCCCGCGCTTCCGCTATCCGCCTCGCCGGCGCCTTCTCGCTCGTTTCTTTGATGGCTTCTTTGACCGCCGCGCCGGCCTCGGCGCACCACACCGGCCGCTCTGCTCATGCCGGCCACTCTGCTTCCTCCCCCACCGTTCAGGCCCAGAACAAAGCGATTGCCAGCGGCAGCGTCGTCCAGGCCGCGTATGCGTTTCGCGGCACCCGCTATGTGATGGGCGGCACATCCCGCTCCGGCTTCGACTGCTCCGGCTTTGTCCGTTACATTCTTGGCGCGACCGACGGCGTTGCCCTACCGCGCACCGCAATTGAACAGTATGAGCACGGCGCTCCGATCTCAGAAGCCCAGGCCCAGCCGGGCGACTTGGTCTTTTTCAAGAACACCTACAAGCCGGGCATTTCCCATGTCGGCATTTATGTCGGCGGCGGCCAGTTTGTCCATGCAGCGAACGCGCACAAAGGCGTCCGGGCCGACAGCCTGAACTCTTCCTATTACCAGGCCCACTTCGCCGGTATCCGGCGTGTTCTTCCCGCCCGGATATTCAGCGCCGGCCTGCGCTAAAAATTGCTTTCCCGCACGGGAACGGCTTGACAAACTCGCAGCGCCTGGGGTATAGTCTTTCCAATGCGGCCCCTTGGTCTAGTGGTTATGACGTCCGCCTTTCACGTGGAAGATCACCGGTTCGAGACCGGTAGGGGCTAGAAAAACAAAGAGCGGCAGCCAATCGGCTGCCGCTCTTTTCGATTACTCTCCGGCTTGGAGCAGCCCGCGCTCCGTCAGCGCCGCAACAATCTCGGACACCGACTGCTCGATCGTGTCCCGGTCGGTCCTCACCGCAACTTCCGGCGACAGCGGCGGCTCGTAAGGGTCGGAGACGCCGGTGAAGTGGGCAATCTCCCCGGCCAGCGCCTTCTTGTACAAGCCCTTCACATCCCGCGCCGCCAGCGCCTCAACACTGGCTTCGGCGTAGACTTCCACAAACGGCACCCCGTCGGCAGCGTGGTCGGTCCGAACCTCATCCCGCGCCTCCCGGTACGGCGAGATCGCCGCCGTCAGGACGACAACGCCGTTGCGGGCCAAAAGACGCGCGACATAGCCGATGCGCCGGACATTGATGTCCCGGTCTTCTTTCGAGAACGTCAAGCCTTTAGACAGGTGCGTCCGCACTTCGTCGCCGTCCAACAGCTCCACTTGCAGGCCGCGCTCTTGGAGGAGCGTGTTCAGCCGCCCCGTCAGTGTAGACTTTCCAGCCCCCGACATGCCCGTCATCCACAGCGTAAAGCCTTTTTGCCCCGTCATAAGCTCTCCCAAAGCGCCGCCACCTGCCGGCGTGTCTCTTCTAAATCGGCGTCGGTCGTGATGACGAAATCCGCCCGTGCAACCTTCTCCGATAGCGGCCACTGGGCTGCAATCTGCCGCCGCGCCGCGCCTTCGCTGATGCCGTCACGGGCGCGTAGCCGGGCGGCTTGCAGCGGCTCGGCGCAGGCGGCGACAACAATTTGGTCTAAGTCATGTTCCGAGCCGACCTCAAACAGGAGCGGGATTTCCGCCGCTGCGGCGCGGGCCGCGCCGCTTGCCCGCCACTCGGCAATCTGCGCCCGCAGCGCCCGAATAATCGGCGGATGGGTCAGTTCTTCGAGTCGCCGCCGCGCGTCGGCGTCGGCGAAGATGATCTGGGCCAAAGCCCGCCGGTTGATCTTCTGCGGCTCGGCAGTGTCCGCGCAAGCAGGAAACGCCGCAAGGACCGCCACTGTGGTCGGTGTCCCCGGAGACAGCAGAGCACGGGCGATCGCATCCGCGCTGACGGTCGGAGCGCCAAGCTCCGCCAGCAGTTGGGTCACTGTGCTTTTGCCGGTGGCGATGCCGCCGGTGATGCCGAGGATTTGCATGGGGTAAGTCTTTGAGCACGAGGGAGCAAGGAAGTGAACTTCCTCGCTTTCTCGCCGCCTCTACCAACAAAAAAGCCCCTGCAAGTGCAGGGGCTTCTCCAATCGTTGCTACTCTTTCGGAGCAGCCGCTTCGGTCTCGCCGGTTCCTTCGGCCTCCGGCTCGGCGGCTTCCGCCAGTTCCTTGCCGAAATGCTCGCCGAAGATGTCCGCTAGGCTGGTGCCGAACGTCTCCTCGCGCTGGTTCGCGCGGTAGTTCTTGAACTCCTTGTAATCGTCCTCCGAGTCCCCGCCGTAGCCGGCGTCCCGGCCGCGGCCACCACCGCCGCCTCCGCCGCTGCGCTCGCGCCGTGGCCGGTCGCGCGGCGGGCTGATAGCCCCGCCTTCGCGCTCCCCGCCGACAACCGGGCGTCCATCGCGCTCGCCGCCGCGTGCAGGCCGTCCGCCGCGATCCGCGCCGCGTCCGCCGCCGAAGTCCGGCTCCGGCACATAGGGCTGGGGCAGAGAAGTCGCGGCTTCTGCAACACGCCGAATGGACAGGGTCATTTTGCGCTCGTCCGCCCGCATCTCGATAATTCGGGCTTCCACTTTATCGCCGGGATTAACCGCGTCCGACGGCTTCATCACGCGCCGCTCGGCAAGCTCGGATGTTGGGATGATCGCTTCGACACCCTCTTCCAAAGTTACAAATGCGCCGAACGGCACCAGGCGGCTCACTTCGACGTTCACAAGGTCGCCGACTTTATATTTATTGCCGATCTCGGTCCACGGGTCGGGCAGGATTTGCCGCAGGCCAAGCGAGATGCGGCCCTGATCCAGCTTCAGCTTCAGGATCATCACATCGAGTTCCTGCCCATTCCGCAGGACCTCGCTCGGATGGTTGATCCGCGACCAAGACATCTCGGAAACGTGCAGCAGGCCGTCAATGCCGCCGAGGTCAATAAACGCGCCGTAATCGGTGACACGCCGGACGATCCCTTTGCGGACTTCGCCTTCTTTCAGCGATGCCAGAGTCAGTTCTTTCTTCTGCTTGCGCTCGTCCTCGGTCGCTTCCCGGTTGGAAAGGACGACCTTGCGGCGGTCGCGGTCTACTTCAATAACTTTCAGCGCAATGCTCTGGCCGACATGCTTGTCGAGGTTCTGGTGCTTGAAGTCGCCGGAGCCGACATGGGACGCTGGGACAAAGCCCCGAATGCCCAAATCAACCACAAGGCCACCCTTGACACGCTCGGTCACCAGGGCTTGCAGGATTGTTCCCGCGTTCATGGCCTCGATGACCTTGTCCCAGGCTTTCTCAAAATCCGCCCGCTTTTTGGACAGCAAAAGCTGGCCTTCGTCGGTACGCCCGATGACCACCACTTTGACGGATTCGTTGACCTGGACCACATCTTCGATAGAGTCGAACGGCTCACGCGACAGCTCGTTCAGGCGGATCACCCCTTCGCTTTTGCTGCCGACATCCACCAGGACGCCGTCTTTGTCAATGTGTACCACAGTGCCGACGACGACATCGCCCTCCGAAAGCTCTTTGAACATGCTTTCGTAGTCCGATTGACTCATCATCGTGACTGCCATTGGGTCCTCGCGTGCTGGCAAGGCGGGTGCCGGGGCGGCGGCAGGCTGGCTTGTGGCCGCTTGCCCCGTTCCGTTTGTTTCAGGCACTGGAGCCGGGGCTACGGGTTCCGGGGCGAGGGGCGCCGCTGGGGCAATAATTTCCGGGGCAGCCGTCTGCTCACTGGTCACGACATCTTCAGGTACGACCGACATATTACGTAATGCTCCTCAGCAGTGGGACACGATTGTCCCGCGATTTCTAGATTTTGAGTTGAGTTTATTTCTGGCACGTCTCGCAGTAGACTGTCCCGCGATCTGTTACGCGAATCTTGACAAGCGCCGTATCGCAGGAAACGCAGGGCTTTCCGCCCCGGTCATATACGCGCGGCACATACTGCCCGATCTGCCCTTCGGTGTCCACATAGTTTTCGCTGGTTGTCCCGCCGCGCTCGACAGCTTCGGTCAGGACCGCGATAATTTCTGCGTTCAGCCGGGCGACTTCACTTTCGCTGAGTGAGCCTGCCGGACGGAGCGGATGAATGCCGGACCGGTGCAGTGACTCATCTGCATAAATGTTGCCAACTCCGGCGACAACGGCCTGATCCAGTAAAACGGCTTTGATTGCTGTCTTCGGACGCTTTGCCAGGCCGGCTTTAAGCTGCTCCGGGGTCCACTCCCCGCCCAATGGCTCCGGCCCCATGCCGATCAAGCTTGGATGTGCCGCAAGCTCTTCCGCCGCCGCCAGCCGCATTTCGCCCCAGCGCCAAATATCGTGGAACCGAAGCTCCCGGCTGTTGTCCAGTGGAAACGCCGCCGCCAAATACTTTTCCACCGGCGCATCCGCCTCGACAATCCGAAGCTGACCGCGCATATTCATGTGGAACAGTAGATAATACCCCGAATCCAGAGATATAATCAAGTGCTTGCCGCGTCGTCCCACAGATTCAACGCGCGTATTCCGCAGACTGTCACTGAACACGCCCGGATCAGTGATCGTTCCCTTGAGCATTTTCGGGACGAGAACGCGGGTTTCGCCGAGCGTTCTGCCGACTAAATGCTTTTCCAGGCCCCGCCGCAATGTCTCAACTTCCGGCAATTCCGGCATGAATGCTTAGTTTTCTAAGAAGCCCCCACCCTGCCCTCCCCCGCGACGGGAGAGGGTAAGATAAGAGGCGAACGACTTGCACTCCTACTCTGAACCCTCTCCCGTCGCGGGGGAGGGCAGGGTGGGGCCACTCTAAAACAAAATGACGCTGCGGATCACGTCGCCGTGGTGCATGGCGTCAAACGCTTCGTTTACATCATTGAGCGTGATTGTCTGCGAGACCATCTCGTCAAGCTTCAGCCGGCCTTCCAAGTAAAGCTGGGCCAGCAGCGGGAAATCATGCGACGGCAGGGCGTCCCCGCAGTGACACACGCGCAGCCCGGCTTTGTTCCAGTAAACGCCGGTCGCCATATCACCGAGGTTCAGTGTTACCGCATCGTCCGCCGCCGGGAAGCCGATGGTCGTGGCCGTGCCGCCGTAGGACAGCATTTGGACCGCCTGCTCCGTGCATTTTGGGATGCCGGTCGCCTCAAACGCAAACTCGACCCCGCCGTCCCAGCCGTCTTCGGTCAAAGCACGCACTTGGGTAACGGGGTCACCTTCCAAAGCGTTGACCGTATGGGTCGCGCCGAATGCCTTGGCCTGCTGAAGCTTCTTGTCGCTGACATCCACCGCGATTACTTGCCGGGCGTGCTGGAGACGTGCGCCCTGGATGACCGAGAGGCCGACCCCGCCGCAGCCGATGACGGCGACGCGGGACCCGGCAAACACCGGAGTCGTGTTCATCGCCGCGCCGACGCCGGTGACGACGCCGCAGGCGAGGAGGCACGCTTTGTCGAGCGGCATTTCTTTCGGCATCTTGATCGCCGCTTTGGCATGGACGACCGTGTACGTCGAAAATGTCCCGCAGCGCAGCACCTGCGAGCAAAGCGCCCCGTCGCGCCTCCGGCGGATGCGCTGTCCGGGCCGGAGCGCGGCATAGCAGTGGCGCGGGTCGCCCCGGAGGCAGCTTGGACAGGCCCCGCAGGGGGCGCGGTAGGCCAGCACAACCGGGTCGCCGGTCTCTAGGCCGGTGACGCCTTCGCCGACGGCCTCGACGTATCCCGCGCCTTCATGGCCCAGGACAATCGGGAACGCCATGCCGTTGCCGTTCAAGTTCTTGACGGTCAAGTCGGTATGGCAGACGCCGGACGCGGCGATTTTCACTAGCACTTCGCCGGGACCGGGATCATCTATCGTGACTTCTTCGACTACAGCGCCCTGCCCCGCTTCGTTCAGCAGCGCAGCGTGTCCTTCATAGGGCATGAGTTTTCTTTCTATTGCCGCCGCTGTTAGGGCCGAAGCGGAACGCCGGAGACAGGCGGCGGAACCGTCGCGTTTGACGCCGGCAGTGTCTTCGGGTTCACGCCCGGCGCAAGCCTCGGCGTCTGCTTCAGCGCGGGGTTGGGCGGGGCGGCAAGCGAAACATCCGGCGGGACCGGGTAGCCCCGGTCGCCGTTGCCGGAGCCGGACGAGGCGACCGGGGACATGCGGCTGTAGGTAATTCCGGCCGGCTGCGGCGGCAGGACCGGCGACTCCAGGGTGCTGCCGATGCGTCCGAACTGGTAGCCGCCGGCCGCCGAGCCGCCTGCGCCGGAGCCGGTCGGGGCTTCGCTGGGGCCGCCCGCCGGGGTCGGACCCAGGCGCAGAGCCGTAACCGGCGTGTTCGGCCCGGCCACTTCTTCGGCGGTCTTCGCCGGGCGCGAGCAGCCGGCCAGCAGGGCCACGGCGGGCAGGAGAAGCAAAAGAGGGTGGATGCGATTCGGTGTAAACATGGGAGACTAAGACTTTCCGCCCCCAGTATACCTGAAACCGAGGCGACTCCAAACGGCCCGTCAGTCTTCCAAAGAAAAACACAGCCGCTCCACCGTATCGCCGACGGAAATCGTCGCGGGATACCGCGCATCCAGCAGCAGGCCGCGCCGCTTGCCCGCGCTGATTGCTGTCTTCTTCGTCAGGCTTGTCCGAGCCGCCAACTTCCCGCAGGGCCGGTGCGGGGTCGGCGTGACCGTTAAAATGGCGTCGCCGACCCGCAGCGTATCGCCGGGTGCAAAGAGTTCCAAGTTGAGGCCGCGAATGATGAGATTGTCGCCGGGAACCCCCTGCTCAATTTCCAGAGCATCTAAAATGTCCGCGCTGAGGGCCGAAATCTGCCGGCCCGGCACGCGCCGCCCCTGCCACCACTGCTTGCCGGGATACTGCCCTTCCACCCCAACTTCAGGGATCACCCGCAGGCGCGGCACGGCCCTATGTTCGTCTGGGCAGGGCGAAACAAAGAGCGCCTCGACAACGCCGAGCGTCTCAAAGCGCAGGGCCGCCAGCTTGCCTTCGTATTCGGCAAGTTGGATTTGGTTGATGGTATCTTCGGGCAAAGATTCCCCCTAGCCCCCAATGATGGGGGAACCAGATGTGGAAAGATGTCTTTCTTGTTCTTCTCATGTTCCCCCATTGTTGGAGGCTAGGGGAAATCCTAAATCGGGCTGAACGTTGCGGCCCACGGCTCGGCGCTTTCGGTCCCGGCGGCGCTGCCGGAGTTTGGCAGGCGCTGGTCCTGCGTGTCGGTCGGCGTCTCGTTTCGAGTGGCGTCTTTTGTGTCCGCTGTGTAAACGTCGCCGGTGGAAACTTGGGAACCGCGCAGCCATTTGACGTGACCGTCGCAGAACAGGAAGTTCGTGCCGTTGGAATGCCGTCCTGTCGGAGCGAGGTAGTACCCACCGAGCGAGGTGCTGAAGTTCTTTGCCCGTGGCCCATACCCCCCCATGTACCCGGTCGCAAGAGGGATGGAACACTCGCCGCTGCCGCTGGGAACTGGACCAAGTCCGGCAAAGCTCCCGAAAATCGAGGGCGACCCGGCCGCGCAGCCGGGAACCCCGTAGCCGCTGTCCCCGTCTTCGTTGGGCGTGGACAAGTCCGCGACCGCTTGGCCGTCCGAGAGGCCGGCGGGGTAGCCGAGCGCGGTCACTTCCGCCAGCATGACCGTTTTCGCCGGGGCGTTCAGCTTCGACATCGCCCCTTTGATGCCGATAAAGCTGATCGGAGTCCCGCTGTCCGCCGATAAGTCCGAGCCGGCGAGATTTGCGTTATAGGCATAGGAGACCGGCGACAGGGTCACGCCGCCGTTTTGCACCGGGGATGCCGTGTCATCGGGGCAGGTAAACGCCCCAGCGCTTTTGACATAGGGATAAATCCGCCCCGCCCAGCCGTCGCCGTAGCCGTAATTTGCCCGGCCTTTGGACTGGCCCATCGGCAGGCGCTCGTCGCCGTCCTGCTCGTACTGGGTGAATGCCAGCCCAAGCTGCTTCAAGTTTGATTGGCAGTCGGTCCGGCGGGCGTCTTCACGGACATTTTGGAAGACGGGAAACAAAATCGCCGCCAAAATCGAGATAATGGCGATGACGACGAGCAGCTCAATCAGCGTAAAGCCGCGTCGGCAAGAGCGGCGGGGCAGAGCGCGAAGTGTGGAGATAGACATAAACAGCAAGCCCTTCTCAAAAGAGACCAACAAAAGCCGCCGTCAAAGCGACTTCCTTCAGTATAACACACAAAAAGAAAGTGCGCCATGTTTTGTAGCATAGCGCACGTTTTTAACAAAAACCTTCCCTGCAATCACATGTCATGTAAAAGTAGGTGCCGGTGCCGTCCGTCTTGCCCATCCGTAAGCCCAAGCCGTTGTAGACAAACCTGTCGGTGGCGCTGCGCTACCGCCAGCTATGTATAGCGACAACGAAATGCTTTTACCTAAAAGTCATAGTGCGTATCAGAGACTTGATAGCCCTTGTCGGTCTGAACTAGCATCAGTGAAATCGTGCTGCCGCTTTTGGTGAACCGGGCAGGGTACGCTAACCGGACGCTCGTTTGACCGTTCCAGTTCTGAACGTTCCACTCAGGCTGCCCATGACTGACATAAGCTCCATGATGCTTTTCCAGTAGCGTTTCGATGTCCTTCAAGTTGCCCGGCGGGGTTGTGGCCTGAACCTGTGCCGTGAAAAGTGACTGCGCTGTTTGGTAGTCATGCCGCCCCATGCTGTCAACAAAGCGGTTGCCGACGGTAATGGCCTCCGAGGAGCCTTGCGTGACGGACTTAAACGCATGGATGCCGCCGACAACTACTAGCGCCAGGAGCAATGCGACGACACCTAAGACAATCCAGACCGTCGGGAATGGTTTCTTCGTCGGCGGATAAGGCGCAGGCGGCTGTTGGCCTGTGTTTGAGTGGTTCATTGTTTATTTACCAGCGAAGCTTGCCATCACAAGTGAGTATGTACCAACTATTGCAAAGAATAGGGCCGCGATAAACACACGAACAGGGTCATCATTTTTACCCCCGTCTAAAACAACCCACACTCCAGCGGCAAGAAAGATGCCCAAAGTGCCTAAATATTGTTGAACTTTGGGTTTAACAACTTGTGTCAGGAACCTTCTGGAAGAAAAGTACGCCAAGAAACCTAGCAGTATCCCAATCCCCATGCCTGAGACGATATAAGCTTCCAATTTGACTCCTTCGAGCTTCCGATCCATTGCTTAGAATTGGAGAGTCGTTACTGTAGGCAACTTGATAGTAAAAGGGTTACCCAATGGAATCGTGTTGCTTTTGCCATAAGACAATCCATACTCAAAACCAAAATTCGTGTATTCGAATGGCCCAACTCCTGGTGGCGAGAATTCTAATCCTCTATAGCTCGGATTCCACTCGTAGCCAATCAAACCATGACTTGAGCCTAGAAGATCAATGTTCTTAGTAAAGCCGTTAAAGCCGCCAAAGTTTCCGAGCGTGTCGTTCCCAACGGTGAATCCCAGACCAAGGCTGGCGCCAACATCAAAACCACCAGAAATCCCCCCTATCCTGAAAAACTCAAACTTTCTAGTTGTAATATCGTAAGCAACGCCGATTCCTGCCGACGCACGACCAAATAAAAGACCCACACTTATTCCATACGACACAGAGACCGTCCAGTCATCAATGATTACGGGCGCTGGATGCATCATGCCCTGGCTGATAAAAATCAGGTTCGTACCTGGTGTTGCCAGCCCTTGAGTTTGCTGTGCGGTTCCTTGACCTGTTCCCATTTGGGAGTTGCCTGTGTTGCTCTGCTCCCCAAACAATCCGAACGGATCACTGCCGAAGGAGCCATTATAGCGCTGATTCGGTGCCCCCAGCGTTCCCGGCAAGCCTGTCGAAAGACCGCTTGGGTCAGTGCTATTGACAGGGTTGTTGTCCGCATACGCATACCAGTTCCTACCTGCTCCCGCCGGGTCCTGGCTGATGAACCGCCCGATGCGCGTGTCATAGTACCGATGACCCAAGAGCTTCAACCCGCCCGCATCCGACTGGTAGCCGCTTGCTCCGTTCCAGCCAAACGGCGTCAAGAGGCTCCCCGCCTGGCTCACCGTCTCCCCAAACGCATCCGGCAACAGGTTCATCGTCACGCTCTGCCCCGTCGTCAAGAAGCGCAGGCTGCCCAGGAGGTCGTCATGGCTGAAGGTGCTGGCGTTGCCCCGATGGTCCGAGAAGCCCGCCGTGTAGACTGCCGCGCCGTCGGCAAGCACCGGAGAACCCGCAGAAGTGCCGTCGCACAGGTAGTTGTAGGTGCCGGTGCTGTC